>JABAOE010000092.1_pt3 | contig 118917 bp, 114 predicted proteins | sample 7062141 | NCBI WGS metagenome assembly JABAOE01 (sample SAMN14538627, study PRJNA623070) | marine sediment metagenome | biome: marine biome [ENVO:00000428]; feature: marine pelagic biome [ENVO:01000023]; material: deep marine sediment [ENVO:00002113] | place: India: Gulf of Khambhat ... | reverse complement strand
TCACTCCTCCAGCAAAACGACCGCGTGGGCGGCGATGCCTTCGGCCCGGCCGATGAAGCCCATCTTCTCGGTGGTGGTTGCCTTGACGTTGACGCGCGCAGCATCGACGCCGAGGTCGGCGGCGATGTTGGTGCGCATCTGCGTGATATAACCGCTCAAGCGCGGCTCCTCGGCGATCACGGTCACATCCGCATTGCCGACCGTGAGCCCCGCCTCACCGAGATCCGCCACCACCTTGCGCAGCAGAATTCTGCTGTCGATGTTTGCGTAGCTCGGGTCATGATCGGGAAAGTGCTGGCCGATGTCGCCGCGCCCGGAAGCGCCGATGAGCGCATCGCAGAGCGCGTGCAGCACGACGTCGCCGTCGGAGTGCGCCGCGAGACCCTTGTCATGGGCTATCTCGACGCCGCCGAGCACCAGACGCTCACCGGCGGCGAAGCGATGCGCATCGTATCCGTGGCCGATTCTCATGGGTTGTCCTCGCGATTCATGAGGATGAACTCCGCGAGCTTCAGATCCTCGGGACGCGTGATCTTGATGTTATCCTCCTGACCCGGTACGAGGCGCGGCCTGGCACCGGTGAGCTCCATGGCCTGAGCCTCGTCGGTCACGTCGCGGTCCTCATCGGTGCTGAGCAGCATGGCATCGCGCAGCCGACCCAGCCGAAACATCTGCGGGGTCTGCGCGTGCCAGAGGGATTCCCGGCTGACGGTCTCGCGCACGCGATTGTCGCTGCTGGCGCGCTTGATGGTGTCCTTCACGGGGATCGCGAGCAGCCCGCCCACCTCGTCGTCGACGAGCGCGTCGATGAGCCGGTCGACGTCCTCCTCGCGCAGGCACGGACGCACCGCGTCGTGCACCAGCACCCAATCGGCCGGATCGGCGCGATCGGCCAACGCCTCGAGAGCGCGCAGCACCGAGTCCCGGCGTTGCCGGCCGCCGATCACGGTCATCGGTGGCCGCGCGAAGGTCGCTTCCACCCCACTCCACCAGCGGTCATCCGCGGCGAGCGCCACAACCACACCGGCGATACGCGCGTGATCGCAAAAGCGTGCCAGCGTATGCGCAATGATGGGGCGCCCCAGCAACGGCATGTACTGCTTCGGCGTCTCGCCGCCCATGCGCTGGCCGACGCCCGCGGCGGGCACTACGGCCCAGCACCTGGGACTGAATTGCGGCTCGTCTGCCATGAACCTGATGGCTACCTGTAGGTTGGAGTGGGTCTGCGGGATCCGGGGCGGCGGTAGCCCGGTTTCCAGCCGGCGCGTCAGTCCTCGACGATCTGGAAGTAGATCTCGCCCCTGCGAATCATACCGAGCTCGAGCCGCGCACGCTCCTCGACGGCCTCGATTCCGTTTTTCAGATCGCGCACCTCCGCCTCGAGTCGCTGGTTGCGGCTCGCGAGCAGCGCATTCTCCGAGGTCTGGGACGCGATGGCCTGGCGCAGACGCCATACCTCGGCGAGACTCTCGTCTCCGACCCAGAGGCGGAACTGCACGAGCGCCAGCAGTGAGATCAACACTACGGTGAGAGCTTTCACGTCAACTCTACATTGTAGAAGGCTTTTCGCCCCGGATAGACGCAGCCGTCCCGGTCCGCGAGCTTTTCCTCGATGCGCAGCAGGCGATTGTACTTGGCAACGCGATCGGAGCGCGAAAGCGAGCCGGTCTTGATCTGCCCGGCCCCGGTGGCCACCGCCAGGTCCGCGATGGTCGTATCCTCGGTCTCTCCGGAGCGATGGGAGATGACCGCCGTGTACTCGGCCTTCATGGCCGTGTCGATGGCATCGAGGGTTTCCGAGAGCGTGCCGATCTGATTGAGCTTGATGAGCACGGAGTTGGCTACGCCGCGCTCGACGCCCTTTCGAATCGTCTCCGGATCGGTGACGAAGAGGTCGTCGCCGACGAGCTGGACCCGATCGCCGATGCGCTTGGTGAGCATCGACCAGCCGTCCCAGTCGTCCTCCGCCATGCCGTCCTCGATGGAAACAATCGGGTACTGATCCACCCAGTCGACCAGGTAGTCGGCGAACCCCTCGGCATCGAGCGACTTGTTCTCCGACTGCAGATGGTAGCGACCGTCGCGATAGAACTCGGAGCTCGCCGCGTCCAGCGCCAGACACACGTCGCCACCCGCGCCATACCCAGCGCGCTCGATGGCTTCGAGAATGACCTCCACCGCCTCGCGGTTGGATCGCAGATCCGGCGCGAAGCCGCCCTCGTCACCCACCGCCGTGGCAAGACGGCGCCCCGCAAGCACCGACTTCAGCGCGTGAAACACCTCCGCACCCGCACGCACGGCTTCTGCCAGCGTAGCCGCTCCGAGCGGCACGATCATGAATTCCTGGAGATCGACATTGTTGTCGGCGTGGGCGCCACCGTTGATGATATTCATCATCGGCACCGGCATACGCCACGCACCGTCGCCTTTTCGATGCGCGCCGAGGTAGCGAAAAAGCGCCTCGCCGCGGCTCTCGGCGGCGGCCTTGGCACAGGCCAGCGACACGGCGAGGATGGCGTTGGCGCCGAGCCCGCCTTTGTTGGCACTGCCATCGAGCCGGATCATGCGATCGTCGATGTCCCTTTGCGCGCTGGCGTCCATACCGACCAGGGCATCACGAATGGGACCGCCGACGTTGGCAACCGCCTTTCTCACGCCTTTGCCGAGATAGCGCGCCGGATCGCCGTCCCTGAGCTCGAGCGCCTCGCGCCGTCCGGTCGAGGCGCCCGAGGGCACCGCCGCACGTCCGCGCGCGCCGTCCTCGCACAGCACGTCCGCCTCCACGGTAGGATTGCCGCGCGAATCGAGGATCTCGCGGCCACGAATGTCGCGTATGCGGCTCATTCCCGCGCCATGCGACGCTCGGGCAAGCCCAGCTCGGCCTCCTCGAGGACGCGGCTTTTCACCACCCGGTCCAACGCCACGAGCGTCTCCAGCAGCCTGGCCATGCGATCCAGCGGCCAGGCGTTGGGACCGTCGCTGAGGGCCTTGTCGGGATCCGGGTGGGTTTCCATGAACACGCCGGCGATACCCGCCGCCACCGCGGCACGTGCCAGCACCGGCACGAACTCCCGCTGCCCGCCCGAGGAGGTGCCGAGACCGCCGGGCTGCTGCACCGAGTGGGTCGCGTCGAACACGACCGGGCAGCCGCTCTCGCGCATGACCGCGAGGGCGCGCATGTCCGAGACCAGCGTGTTGTATCCGAACGAGGCGCCGCGCTCGCACACCATGATCTGCCGGTTGCCCGAGGCGCGCGCCTTCTCCACCACGTTGCGCATCTCCCACGGAGACAGGAACTGGCCCTTCTTGATGTTCACCGGCCGGCCGCAGGCGGCCACGCGCTGGATGAAATTCGTCTGCCGGCAGAGGAACGCGGGCGTCTGCAGCACGTCCACGACGGCCGCGACCTCGTCGAGCGGCGTGTCCTCGTGCACGTCGGTCAGAACCGGCACGCCGATGGAGGCGCGCACATGCTCGAGGATCTTGAGCCCCTGCTGAATGCCCGGCCCGCGGTAGCTCTCGTGGGAGCTGCGATTGGCCTTGTCGAAGGAGGACTTGTAAACGAAAGGCATACCCACTTCGGCGGCGATGGCCTTGAGGCGCGCGGCGGTATCCTCGGCGAGCGCCGCGGACTCGATCACGCACGGGCCCGCAATCAGAAACAGCGGCCGGTCGAGACCGACCTCGAAATCACAGAGCTTCATGCGTCGGCGATGGCCACCTCGGCGACCTTCCTGGCGCGCTCCAATTCCTCGTGATGGGCGTTCGCCGCTTCGATGAAGCCGCGGAAAAGCGGGTGACCGTCCCGCGGCGTCGAGGTGAACTCCGGATGAAACTGGCAGCCGATGAACCAGGGATGATCCGGAATCTCGACGACCTCGACCAGATTGCCGTCGATGGTCTTTCCAGCGATCAGCAAACCGGCATCCTGGAGCGGATCCATGTAGGTGTTGTTGAACTCGTACCGGTGCCGGTGGCGCTCGTTGATGATGTCGTTGCCGTAGACCGATCGGCTCAACGACTCGCGGCGCAGCCGGCACTTCTGCGCGCCGAGACGCATGGTGCCGCCCAGATCCGAACTCTCATCGCGATACTCGAGCACGCCGCCCTTGCCGATCCACTCGGTAATCAGCGCGATGACCGGGTGTGGCGTGTCACGATTGAATTCCGTGCTGTCGGCATCCTTGAGTGCCGCCTTGTGGCGCGCGTACTCGATCACGGCGACCTGCATGCCGAGACAGATGCCGAGATACGGCACACGGTTCTCGCGCGCGAAGCGCGCCGCCAGAATCTTGCCTTCGATGCCGCGCTTGCCGAATCCTCCCGGCACCAGAATGGCATCCATGCCGTCCAGGCACTCGGTGCCGCTCTGCTCGATGTCCTCGGAGTCCACGTAGCAGATATCTACCCGGGTGCGCGTGTGGATACCGGCATGGACGAGCGCTTCGCTCAATGACTTGTAGGATTCCGTCAGCTCGACGTACTTGCCGACCATGGCCACCTTGACCGCCCGGGTCGGGTTCTCCAATCCCTCGACCACCGCATCCCATTCCGAGAGATCGATGTCGCGGGCGTCCAGACCGAGCTTGTTAACCACCAGATCGTCGAGTCCCTGCTCGTGATACAGGCGCGGAATCTTGTAGATGCTGTCGGAGTCCACCGCGGAGATCACCGCGCGCTCGGCAACGTTCGTGAACAGCGCGATTTTGCGCCGCTCGTTCTCCGGCAGCGGGCGCTCGCAGCGGCACAGCAGGACATCCGGCTGGATACCGATGGATCGCAGCTCTTTCACGGAATGCTGGGTCGGCTTGGTCTTGATCTCACCGGCCGCCGGCAGGTATGGCACCAGGGTGAGATGGATGAACAGCGACTCGTGCTCGCCGAGCTCGATGCGCATCTGACGGATGGTCTCGAGAAAGGGAAGCGACTCGATATCGCCGACGGTGCCGCCGATCTCCACCAGCGTCACCTCGGCATCGTCGGCCGCCTCGTGGATGCTGGCCTTGATCTCGTCGGTGATGTGCGGGATCACCTGAACGGTGCCACCCAGATACTCGCCGCGGCGCTCCTTGCGAATCACGCGCTCGTAGATCTGGCCGGCGGTGAAATTATTCGACTTACCCATGGTGACACGGGCAAAGCGCTCGTAATGGCCCAGATCGAGATCGGTTTCCGCCCCGTCTTCGGTAACGAAGACCTCGCCGTGCTGAAACGGATTCATGGTGCCCGGATCGACGTTGATGTACGGATCGAGCTTGACCAGGGTGACCCGGATACCCCGGGCTTCGAGAATGGCGGCGAGAGAGGCGGAGGCGATGCCCTTGCCCAATGAGGACACGACACCGCCCGTGATGAAGATGAATCGAGACATTCGGCTCCGTGCATGAGGCCGGGTGCCGGCCTTCGCACGGGAGGACACGCTAGCAAATTCGGCGCCGTTAAACAATCGACCGCGGCACACTTTTGCCGACTTATCGGCCGATCTCCGCTGCGGCGGGCGCGTATCCGGTCAGCTCCACGTGACCGTGGCCGGTGACCCGTGCCGATCCCGAGGTGCCGGTCACCCGCGAGGCGCCTTCGAAGTAACGAAAAGTGAGATCCAGCTCCTGGTCGGGCATTTCCGGCGTGATTTCCACATCGATGGCGGCGCTCGGCACCCGAAGTCGCCAGCGCGACGGATAACGCGCGCCGTCACGCGGGCTCGACCAGTGATCGAGCACTTCCAGAGCGAATCCGTCGGCCGCCAGGGGGCGCGCGCGGCCGTCGGCCTCGACCAGCGTGCCGGCGCTCGCCGGATCGGTCCCGCCGTCGCGATTGCGCAGACGATAGACCATCAGGTCGCGGCCGTCGGAGAGCTGCAGGGCGAACCAGTCCCAGCCGACCTGATCGGCGCCGAGCGCGCTCGTGCTCCATTCGCGGTCGAACCATGCCGAGCCCTGCACCTGCCACGTGCCGGCAGGCGTCGCGATGCGGCCGCTCGCGGGGATGCGCGGTATCGAGTAGTAATACGAGGCGTTGCCCGGCTCGGCGCTCTTGCGGCTGAGACCGGACTCACCGTTCAGAATCACCGGCTTACCCGCCTCGAGACGCAGATCGATGGCGTAGCCAGCGTCTTCGGCAGTCAGCCTGAGGGGAAAGAATTCGCCATCGGCGTGCGCCTGCCAGCTCCCCAGCCAGACGCGAAACGGCGCGGCGCGGGCGCCGGCGAGGTCCAGCGCCTCGCGGCTGAACGCTTCAGCGGCGTGGAAGCGGCCGGCGGCGACGTCGCTCACCGCGAAATGCGCCATGTAGACTTGATTGGTCGCCCACGCCGAGGCGCGCGCCGGCACCTGTGGGCTCAGCGCAAAGCGGAAAAAGGTCAGCTGAAAGCCGAAACGGCGCCCGCCCGTGGCGACCACGTTGCCGGTGAAGTACCACCATTCCGCGCGGAATTCCGCATGCGGTCCGTGGTCCTCGGGGAAGCGAAAAGCGCGCACCGCCGTCGCCCGCGCGAATCCTTCCGGCGATGCGCCGAGCACCTCCGTGACGGCATCGCGTGGCGCCTGTGGCGCTGACGGGGCGTCGGCGGGGATCGCCGGCGCAGCGAGCGCCGCCACGAGCGCAAGCCCGCACGCACGTCGGCACGCCGCTGCCAGCGTCACCCTAGAGCGCCCTCAGGAGACGAAAAAGCGCGCGCTGATGTCGCGGTGGCCGGCCCGCCGCCCGCTCCTCGAGGGCCTTGCGCAGGAGCTGGCGCAGCTGCTGAGCATCGGCCTGCGGATACTCCTCGAGCAGCGCAGTGACCGCCGCGTCGCCATCCGCCATCAGCCGTTCGCGCCAGCGTTCCAGGCGTTTGAAACGCGCCTTGTCCGCGTGGCTGGCGCTTCTCAGATCGTCGACGGCACGCCTCACCGGGTCCGCGTCGGTGTCACGCAGCAGCCGCGCGATGTAGCGCACATGCCGGCGATAGGCACCGCGGCTGAGCTCGCGACCTTGCGCCACCGCATCGCGCAGCTCGTCGGACAACGGCATCCTGTCGAGCTCGGACGGCGACAGTCGCACCAGCTCCTCGGCAAGCACCTGCAGGGCCAGCGCATCGCGTTTGCGCTGAGATTTCGAAAGCGGCTCATGCATGGATTCAGGTCCGGGAATATAACATCGCCGCTGCTCGTGCGGCGCATACCGTCAGTAATGAGACGGCGATGGTATATTGCACAGCCCCGACCCACAGTGAGCCGATTCCAAGGACGCCATGAGCACCCATACGCCGAAGACGATTCGCCTCGAGGACTACCGGCCGCCGCCCTTCCTCATCGACGAGGTGGACCTCGAGCTTCGGCTCGACGAGGACACCACGGTGGTGACGTCGACGCTGTCGATAGCGCGCAACCCGGCATCCGATTCGCCACCCGATGACCTCGTGCTCGACGGCCAGGAGCTGGAGCTGGTCGAGCTCGCCATCGATGGCACACCGATCGGCGGCGATCGGTATCGGCTCGACGAGCATGCGCTCATCGTGCGCAACGTGCCCGGCGCCTTCACGCTTAGGACAGTGGCGCGTATCCATCCGGGTAAAAACACGTCTCTCGAGGGACTGTACACGTCGAGCGGAAATTTCTGCACCCAGTGCGAGGCGGAAGGTTTCCGCAAGATCACCTGGTTTCTCGACCGTCCGGACGTGATGTCCCGCTACACCACGACCATCGTCGCCGACAGGCACCGCTATCCCGTGCTTCTCTCCAATGGCAACCCCGTCGATCGGGGCACACTCGACGACGACCGCCATTGGGTCAAATGGCAGGATCCTTTCCGCAAGCCCTGCTACCTGTTCGCACTGGTCGCCGGCAATCTCGCCTGCGTCGAAGATCGTTTCACCACGCGCTCGGGGCGTGAGGTGGCGCTTCGCATCTATATCGAGCCGCACAATGCGGACAAGTGCGAACACGCCATGATCTCTCTCAAGAAAGCCATGCGCTGGGACGAGGAGGTATACGGGCTCGAATACGATCTGGACATTTACATGATCGTCGCCGTCGACGATTTCAACATGGGTGCCATGGAGAACAAGGGACTCAACGTCTTCAACTCGAAATACGTGCTGGCAAAGCCCGAGACTGCGACCGACGCCGACTTTGCCGGTATCGAGGGCGTCATCGCCCACGAGTACTTCCACAACTGGACCGGCAACCGGGTCACCTGCCGCGACTGGTTTCAGCTCAGTCTCAAGGAAGGACTCACGGTGTTCCGCGACCAGCAATTCTCCGCCGACATGACCTCGCCGGCGGTCAAACGCATTCAAGACGTGCGGGTGCTGCGCACGCACCAGTTCGCCGAAGACGCGGGACCAATGGCTCACCCGGTGCGCCCGGACTCCTACATCGAGATCAGCAACTTCTATACCGTGACGGTGTACAACAAGGGCGCCGAGGTGATCCGCATGATGCACAGCCTGCTCGGTGCGGCCGGTTTCCGAAACGGCATGGATCTCTACTTCCGGCGCCACGACGGCGAGGCGGTCACCACCGAGGATTTCGTCAAGGCCATGGAGGACGCCAACGGCGCAGATCTCTCACAGTTCCGCTTGTGGTACAGCCAGGCGGGCACGCCGATGGTCCGCGTGAGCGGCACCTACGACGCCGATGCGAAAGTCTACACCCTGACCCTGTCCCAGAGCTGTCCGGCGACCCCGGGTCAGGCGGAGAAAGAACCGTTTCACATCCCGCTTCGCGTGGGTCTGCTCGACGACGCCGGCGGCGACATGGCGCTGGAGATGGAGAATCTGCCCGGGTCGCAGACCGACGAGGTGGTGCTGAGTCTCACCGAGCCCGAGCAGCGCTTCCGGTTCGTCAACGTCGCCAAGGCCCCCATGGTCTCCGTCGCGCGCGACTTTTCCGCACCGGTCATCGTGGAAGCGCTGCGCAGCGACACGGACCTCGCATTTCTCGCCGCCCACGACCGCGATCCCTTCAATCGATGGGACGCGGCCCAGGAGTTCGCTACGAGCGTGATTCTGCGTCATATCGGCGAGTACGATGCCGCCAGCGAGGCCATTCCGGACGCGGCCTTCGTGCAATCTTTCGCGCGCACACTGAACGACCAGCGTCTCGACCGGGCGCTCGTGGCCGAGGCGCTGACTCTGCCCGGTGAATCCTACCTCGCCGATCGCATGCACCTCATCGACGTTGATGCCATCCACAGGGTGCGCCAGAGCATACGCCGCCACCTCGCCTCGACCCTCGAGGAAGACTTTCGTGCCGTCTACCGGGCGAACTTCAGCAACGAAGCCTACCGCTACGATGCGCAGTCGGCGGGTCGAAGGAGCTTGAAGAACCTGTGCCTGTCCTATCTGATGGTGCTGGAAGATTCGCAGCTGCGCGGTTGGTGTCTTTCGCAGTTCCACCAAGCCGACAACATGACAGACGTCCTCGCGGCACTCGCCTGCTTCACGCAAACGGACTGCCCGGAACGCAGCCAGGCCGTCGCCGAGTTCCATGACCGCTGGAAGCACGACACCCTGGTGCTCGACAAGTGGTTCACCCTCCAGGCCATGTCACACCTGCCCGACACCCTCAAGACCGTCGAGAAGCTGATGCAGCATCCTGCATTCGACCTCAAGAATCCCAATAAGGTGCGCTCGCTCATCGGCGCGTTCTGTCACGGCAATCAGATACGATTCCACGACGCGAAAGGGGCCGGCTATCGCTTTCTGGCCGACCGCGTGCTGGAGCTCGACTCTATCAATGCGCAGGTAGCGGCGCGTCTGATGGGGGCATTCAGCCGCTGGCGCAAGTTCGACGACGCGCGTCAGGGTCTCATGAAGACAGAGCTGGAACGGATCCTCGCAACCAGTCGGTTGTCCAAGGACGTTTACGAGATTACGTCTAAGACGCTGGCTTGATTTGGAGACGGAAACGGAAAGGTCGCAGTGCTCCGCTGATGGCGGATGGAGGGCAGAGCGAAGATTGCAGAGTGCGCGTCAGCCGGTGCCAATCTTGAGGATGGCATCCTTCATGGCCGAGCGGTGCGGCTCGCTGAGCCTCGACCATGCGCGCGCCAGCTCGATGGCTTCCTCGTTGAGCTCGCCGACTTCCTCGACGCCGAACATCAACCAGGCAGGCTTCACCGCGAGGGCATCCGCGATCTGCTCGAGAATCCGCGGGCGCAGGCTCTTGCCGTTCTCGATCTTCTGGATCACGGCCTGGGACGTACCCACCTGCTCAGCCAGGTACATCTGGGTCCAGCCGAGCTCCTTTCTCCGCCGGCGCAGGCGTCCCCCGAGAGACTCGAGATCCTCGTGGTTCCTGCTGCGCTTCGACATGTCTAGCTTGTCCAGCTTGCTCACAAAATCTAAATCCACAACCGGCCTCTCATAACTGGTATCGGCAGAACGAAAGTTATCTTGATCACACTAGTCACGCTTTGTCAGATTCGCGACATGACAATTTAGCTTCCTGAACCGTCCGCTGACCGGCCGCGTGGTTCTCTGATTCCAGCACAGCAGTCGCGCATTTTCGGTGACCCGGGTCACAGAAGACGCGCTACTGCTAAGCCTTTGTCCCACAACGACAAACGGCTCACCTGCGCGGCGTGGCGGAAGCCACGGGAGCGTCCTTCGGCCGCCGGCGGCGCGGCACAGGGGCCTTTCCCATCCCGGAGTATCGGGCCAGCCCGGTTAAACTTGATAGGCCGGATCGCGTTGTGTGGACCAGGTCCGGGTCGTGGCGACGACAACCGGCGTTCCTATTTCCGCCCGCTACAGGAGTTGGCTTCGTGGCAACGGGGAAAAAGCCCGGAAAATCAGTGGCAAAGCAGCCCCAGCCGGTGGCGTTGACCGCCGAGTCCCTGGCCGGCGTGGAGGCCTTCGGCGGCCTCGGCGTCGCCGACAGAGGCCGTATCGCGTCGCTCTGCCAGGGCCGCCGCTACGACGCCGGGCAGCGCATCCTGTCCCAGGAGGACGAGGCCCGCGACGTTCATTTCATTGTGAGCGGCCGGATCCGTGTCACCATCTACTCTGTCAACGGCCGCGAGATCACCTTCCGTGACCAGGGCGCGGGCGAGATGTTCGGGGAGCTCGGCGCCATCGATGGCGCGCCGCGCTCCGCCCACGTGGTGGCGCTGGAGGACTCGCTTCTCGCCTGCATGCCGCGGGAGCGCTTCTGGGAAGTGCTGCGGGGCTATCCCCGGGTCGCCGAGTTCACCTTCGTGCGGCTCGTCAAGCTGGTGCGCCTGCTCTCAGAGAGGGTTTTCGAGTTCAGCTCGCTGGCGGTGCGTAACCGTATTCATGCCGAGCTCCTGCGGCTCGCGCGCGAGAACATGCACGACGACAACGTCGCCATCATCGCACCAGCGCCGACCCATGCCGATATCGCGAGCCGCATCAGCACCCACCGCGAGGCGGTGACGAGGGAGTACCAATTGCTCTCCGAAGCCGGCGTGATCGAGCCGGGTCGCGGACGCGTCGTCATCCGTGACGTCGCCCGGCTGGAGAGCATGGTACGGGAGGTCACCGGCAGATAGACGGGCGCCGAGGTGCGTCCTCGCTGCGCTCGCGCCGGGCCGGCGCGAACAGCTCCAGCTGCTCGGGCCCTCCGGGCTGCGTGGGCGCTCCCCGCGGCGCCGCCTCCGGGGAGTGCGGGTAGGCGAGGATGCGCTCCGGATCCCAGTAAAGCCAATCGTCGCTGAGAGCAGCGGCCGGCATCATCGCGGCACACCGCCCAGGGTGAAGCTCACCAGCACGCGCCGATCGAACGCGTAGCCGCCGCGGTCGCCTCTGGGGTACATGGCGGCGCGGTCGCCGTGGGCCCTGAGACGCATGCGCTCCACCGGCAGGCCGGCGCGGGCGAGCGCCGACCATACCGCGTACACCCGGCGCATGGAGAGCTTGCGGTTCGAGCGCCGCGAGCCGCGCGTATCGGCGAAGCCCTCGAGCTTGACCTGCAGGCAGGGAATGTCGATGAGCGCCTCGGACAGCTCGGCGAGATGCCGCTCCAGGTGCGGCTCGAGGCACCAGCTTCCGGCTCGGAACGGAATGCTGACCTTGAGACCGTCGGTGATCGCATGCATCGAGCGCCGTAACGCCTGCGCCTGATAGCTTTCCCGGACCGCGCGCCAGCGGGTCACATAGCGAAGCGCCTCGTTGCGCTCGCGCAGCTCTTGCACGAGCTCGGCGAGATCGCGGCCCTTGGGCGCGTGAGGCGTTTGCTCGATCTGAAGCATGCCCTTCTCCCGGTGACGGAATGCGATCGAGTAAAGCGCCACGGGCAGGCCGCCAGGCGGCGTCGCGCAGGCGAACAGGCGATCAATTCTGGCAATCCCGTGGCGTTGACGCGGGCGCGAAACCCGTCCATATAGAGACCGTATGGCCAGCCGGGACCCAGCCAATCTTTCGCGCCGCCTGGAAAGCTACGCGCCGGCGTCGCTCCTCGCGCTCGGCGCGGGCGCCGACGCGCTGCTCGCCGACTACCGCAGCGCCCATCCGGAGTGCCGCATCACCGAGCTGGATCCCCGTGGCACGCTGCAAGGACCGGCCCTGCTCGAAGCGCTGGCAGACAAAGGCCGATTCGATTTCGTCGTCGTCGGTGCCGGCGTACTCGAGCATCTCGACGCGAACACGGGCGCCAACCTGCTGGCACGGCTTCGCGACCTGCACACGAGCCGATTCTGCGTGGCCCTGCGCCGGCACGACGGCGCAGGATGCTGGCAGTCTGCGGAGCTGATCGCCATGGGCCTCGCCCACTGGTCGAGCGAGGACGTCGACGGCAGCGCGCTGGAAATCTACGGGTTCGACCTCGGCACTTACAAGGCCACCCCTGACTGGCTCAACGCGCGCCACTGGGCACATCCCGAGCACTGGGGAAAATATCGCTGGTAGGCCGCGCGCCGGCTCACGACCCGCTCAGCAGGAATGCATGCTCCTCGAGGCGCGTCACGCCGCGCTCGGCCAGATTCGTCTCGTTGGCAAGGCGATCGAGACTCTCCATGCGCGTCACCCGCCGTCGTCCAGCGAACAGCCGCCGGACCTCGGCCTCGCCAACCGAGAACGGCGGACCGTCGATGTCGTGGGCAGGGTACTCGAAGGTCAACAGCAGGATCGGCGTGTCGGCCGCCAGCAGCGAGAGCAGGTGCTCGGCGTAGCGCATCCGCATCTCAGCCGGCAGCGCGATCAGCGCGGCGCGATCGTAAGCCGCGGCCACGCGCGCCGTGCGCGCGCTGCTCAGGGAGAAAAAATCCCCGCACAGCAGCGTGACGCCGCCGCCCTCCAGGACCAGAAATGCGCCCTCTCGCCGCTCGGCTGCCTGGATGCCCTGCTCCTCGAAAAAATCGCGCGCCGCGATCTCGCTCAGCTCGACGCCGGTCACGCAGCAGCCTCGCCGCGCGAGCCAGCGCATGTCGACGCTCTTACCGCAGAGCGGCACCAGCACCTCGTCGCCGGCGGCGAGCCCCAGGCGCCCGAAATACTTCCGCAGATAGTGGTTCGGCTCCGCCTTGTGGAAAGGGATGGCGCTGTCCTGCCAGCGCTTCAGCCAGAATGCCTCGTCCACGGGATCCCCTATCGTTGCTCGGCGGCGATGCGCACAATGGCATCGATGCTCTTATCGACGTCCTCATCGGTTGTCGCCCACGAGCAGACGCTGATGCGCATGGCCGCGCGCCCCTTCCACACCGTCGGCCCGCACCAGCAGGTGCCGTCTTGCTGAACCGCCGCCACGACCCGTCGCGTGGTATCCGCGTCACCAAAGGCAACCAGGACCTGATTGAGCACCACCTCGTTGAGGATCTCATAGCCGGCGCCTCGCAGTGCATCGGCAAAGCGCACCGCCATGCGGCAGTTGCGCGCAACGAGATCCGCGAGTCCGCTCCGCCCGAGGCTCAACAGCGCAGCCCAGATCTCGACACCGCGCGCCCGGCGGCTCGACTCCGGCGTGTAGTGGAACGGCTCTCGGACGCCGCCCGTCGGCAGGTAGGCGGCGGCGTAGGACATGGCGGCGCGCAGGGTTTCGGCGTCGCGCACCAGGGCAATACCGCTGTCGTAGGTGACGTTCAGCCACTTGTGCGCGTCGGTTGCCCAGGAATCGGCGTCGGCAACCCCCTCGAGCAGGCCGGCATAGCCCGGCGCGGCTGCCGCCCACATTCCGAAGGCACCGTCCACGTGCACCCACGCCCCCTGCGTGCGGGCGCGCGCGCAGATGGCCGCCATGGGATCGACCGCCCCGGTGTTCACGTTGCCCGCCTGAACGCAGACGATGGCCGGCCCGTCGAGCGCCGGGATGGCATCGGCGCGCATGCGGCCCTGGTCGTCGGCAGGCACCGTCACGACCCGTTCCCGGCCGAGCCCCAGCAAAGCGATCACCTTGTAAAGAGTCCCGTGCGCCTCTTCACCCACGACCAGGGTGACCGGCGGCGCGCCGAACAGCCCCTCGGCCTCGACATCCCATCCCGCGCGCGCCAGCACCGCGTGCCTTGCGGCAGCGAGCGCCGTGAAATTGGCCATGGTCGCACCGGTCACGAAGGCACCGCCGCAGTCGCCCGGCAGCGCCAGCACGTCACGCAGCCAGCCGAGTGCGACCGACTCGACGGCAGCGCCGAGCGCCGAGTGCACGCTGGTGAAGGCATTCTGATCCCAGGCGTCCGCCAACCAGTTGGCGGCCAGCGCCGCCGGCAGCACGCCGCCGGTGACGAATCCGAAATAGCGCCCGCCCGCCGAAGCGACGGTGGCAGGCGAGCCGATCTCGTCGAGGCGTGCGAGCACCTCGCCCGGCGCCAGGCCTTCGTCGGGCAACGCGCCGCCGAGCAATTCCAGTCTCGCGACGTCGGCGGCCGCGGGCGCCACCGGGCGCGACTCGAGCTCCGCGATGTAACGGCAGGCGCGCCGCGCCGCATCGTGGAGCAGCGCCTCGTATCGGCGATCGCTCATTGCCTCGCGCTACCGGCTCCAATCCGCATTGGCCATTCGCGTCGCATCAGTCGCGGAAGTTGATGTATTGCAGGGGCATGTCGAACTTCGCCTCCCGGAGACTCGCGATCACTTTCTGGAGATCGTCGCGCTTCTTGCCCGTGACGCGTACCTTGTCACCCTGGATTGCGCCCTGCACCTTGAGCTTCGAGTCCTTGATCAGCTTCACAATCCTGCGGCTGAGGTCCGTCTCGAGCCCTTGACGTACCGTGACGACCTGGCGTGCTTCCTTACCGACGAGCTCCGGTGCGGCGATGGCGAGGCAGGCGATGTCGACGCCGCGCCGGCTCAGCTTGCTCTGCAGGATGTCGAGCATCTGCTTCAATTGAAAATCCGATTCGGACTTGAGCGTGATCGCGGCGCCCTCGCGCAAGAAGCTCGAATCGGTGCCCTTGAAGTCGAAGCGCGTGCGCACCTCGCGATTTGCCTGGTCCACCGCATTGGTGACCTCCTGCATATCGACCTCCGACACGACATCAAATGACGGCATATCGTATGCTCCTCGTGGCGTGAGCTACCGATGGTAGATAGGTCGATTCGCCGGTTCAACCACGTCCCCCGAGCGCGTGTTAGACTGTCGTATGGCGTCGATTCGAGAATTCGCCGGTAGCCATGATCCACGCCTCAGCGTCGCGCCGATGATGCAGCGCACAGATCGTTTCTGCCGCTATTTCTTGCGCCTCATCACGCGCCGCACTCTTCTCTATACCGAGATGCTGACGAGCGCCGCCGTGCTCCACGGCGATCGCGATCGACTTCTGGCATTCGACGACGTCGAGCACCCGGTGGCGATACAGCTCGGTGGCAGCGATCCCGAGGAGATGGCGGCCGCGGCGCGCATCGCCGCTGCGCGAGGCTACGACGAGGTGAACATGAACGTCGGCTGCCCGAGCAGCCGTGTGCGCGCGGGGCGATTCGGCGCCTGCCTGATGGCCGAGCCGCAGCGGGTCGCCGACTGCGTCGCGGCGATGATCGACGCTGTAGATATCCCCGTTACGATCAAGACGCGCATCGGTATCGACCACCAGGACTCCTACGAGGCCCTCGCCGCCTTCGTCCATGGCGTCGCCGAGCGTGGCTGCAAGACTTTCATCGTGCACGCGCGCAAGGCCTGGCTGAACGGATTGAGCCCGCGGCAGAACCGGGAGGTGCCGCCGTTGCGCTACGAGCTCGTGCATCGACTGAAGCAGGATTTCCCCGGTCTACGCATCGTCGTGAACGGCGGCATTGCTGATCTCGACCAGGCGTGTCGTCATCTCGCATGTCTCGACGGCGTCATGATCGGTCGCGCGGCGTATCGCGATCCGTTCGGGCTCGCGCGGGCCGACGGGGCCATTTTCGGCGAGCATCGCCCGGCGCCGACCCGGCGCGCGGTGCTCGAAGCGTACGCGCCTTACTTCGCCCGGGAGCGCGCGCAAGGCGCGCGGCTCGTGCCGCTGATTCGGCACCTGAGCGGACTGTACCTGGGTCAGCCCGGCGCGCGCGCCTGGCGCCGCGCCTTGTCGGCGCTCGCCGCGACCCGCGATGCCGACGAGCGCGATCTGCTGCGCGCGATCCCAGGACCTGCCGATGAGACAACCGGCGCAGCGGCAGCCTGAGCAATCCGGCAGGCCCGGTGAAGCCGGCCGGCGCAACCGCGATTGCCGCACGGCCGAACCGAGAGCAAGATGACCACCTAGAGCACGGACGGAGAGGAGAATATTCAATGGGCACCAGGATCATCCATCTGATCAACCCCAAGACAAACTCTTTCACCACGCGACCGAGCTACCTGAATCGCGCGCTTTATTCTCCGTTGGCGGGTCTGCTCGCGGTTGCGGCCTGCATACCTCAGGATCAGTATGAGGTCATATTGACCGACGAGAATATCGAGGAGATCGATTTCGACCTGAAAGTCGATATGGTCGGAATTTCGGCCATGACCAGTTACGTGAAGCGCGGTTACGAGATTGCCGATCAATTCAGGCGCCGCGGAATTCCCGTCATCATGGGCGGCGTACACCCGAGCTTCATGCGCGAGGAAGCGCTGACCCATGCCGACGCGGTAGTCGTCGGCGAGGCGGAGCTGGTCATGCCCAAGGTGCTCGACGATCTCAAATCCGGCAACCTGAAAGGCGTTTACAAGTCGGACACGCTGCATCCCATGGTCAACCTCAACATGCCGCGCTACGACCTGGTGAAAGCGAACCGCTATGTGAATCGTACCTTCATTCAAACTTCCCGAGGCTGCCATCACGCGTGCACTTTCTGCGCGGAGCCTTTGATGAACGGTCTTCGCTTCCGCTATCGGCCCATCGACGAGGTGATGCGTGAGATCGACGAGTGCGGCGCGCGCTACATCGCTCTCAATGATGCGGATTTCTTCGGCACGCCGAAGCGACCCAAGGAGGTCATGAAGGCATTGAAGGGACGAGGCATTCGCTGGCAGGCGGGCGTCACGAGCCGCCTTTCCATGAATGACGAGATGCTCGAGCTCGCGGCGGAGAGCGGTTGCTACATGTTGAGCATCGGTTTCGAGTCAATATCGGCGAAAACGCTGAGAAGCGTTCACAAGATGGTCAACCAGCCCGACAAGTTCCGCGAGCTGGTCGACAAGATTCACAGCTACGGCATCCTCGTGTTCGGGCTGTTCATGTTCGGTTTCGACACCGATGACGAAAGCGTTTTCGACGAAACCGTGAAGTTCAATATCGATGCCAACTACGACATGTGCGCGTACTCGGTACTAACGCCTTACCCGGGCACGCTCACCTGGTACGAGATGCAGAAAGACAGGCGCATGGTGTCCTATGACTGGGACAAGTACGACCAGGGACACATCGTCTACAAGCCGGCCACACTAACGCCCGCTGAGCTTCGAGAAGGGCACATGCGAGCCTACCGGAACTTCTACTCCATGCCCTCGATTGCCCGACGATTTCCTTTGTCCGGCACCCGCAGTCGAACCCAGTACGGGATTTACAATATGTTCTTCCGACGCGGCGAGGTGACGGGCCGATTCATCGAGGACGCGGTCGCCGAGCCGACCGAGATCCCGAAGTTTCTGCCGGAGCCGCCGCTCATGCCGAAGCGCCAGCAGTGGGTGAATCTCGTATTGGAGAACAATCACTACTAGCCGATGCCGCGCCTCGGATGGCGCTTTGCTCCAGCCGAGGCATGGCCTGCGCCGTCAGGCGATACACTCGCTCAGCGGCGCACGCGTATCGTGGAGCCCCTCGGTGAACGGGTCGACCGGTGTCGACGCGTTACCGCCGAGCCCTCCGACAAGGGCACCTGGTGCGCCCATGTCAACGGACCCGGGGAACCCTTGCACCCATGGAACTCGATCTGAAGCCCGGTGAAAGCGCCACCGAGACCGTGCTCGTCGATCGCGAGCGCACCATCGGCTTCATGGGTGAGGCGGGTCGGGTCTACAGCACGCCGTCGATGGTGAGCGACGTGGAGTACGCCTGCCTGCGGCTCATCCAGAAGCACCTGCCCGAGGGACAGAGCTCGGTGGGCGGGCACGTCGCCGTCGATCATCTGGCGCCGACGCCGCTCGGCGCCCGGGTGCGTATCAGCGTCACCGTTACCGCCGTCGACGGCCGCAGGGTAACCCTGGATGCGCGCGTGCACGACGCCATCGAGCTGGTCGGCAGTGGGACTCATGTACGCCACGTCGTCGACATAGCGCGTCAGATACGCCGTATCGAGGACAAAAGCAGGCGCCTCGCCGAGGGAGACGTCTGAGGTGCGCGACCTGGCCTGATTTCGCGCGCACCGGGTAGCAATTTTCGCGGCTCCGGGACGCGCGCAATGCGCCGCTCACGAATCCCAAACCAGGTGCCTGATGGGAAACTCGCGCATACCCAACAGGGTCGCAGGGCTGGCGTTGGCCAGTCGCAAGATGTACACGGGCACGGCTTCCGGCAGCTCGTAGGCTTCGTGCACGAGCACCGGCGGGCCGACGCCGCACAACGCTTTGAGTCCCTCGTAGAGGGAATAGTACTCCTGCAGCCGATGCGTCGTGCGGAACGTCTCGTCGTAGACGTGAACCGTGGGCGAGTTCCATTTGACCTTTGAAAGCAGGACCGGCAGGACATTCGCGACACCGGTTTGCGCCTCGTAATGACCTTCTTCGTCCCGCCCCAGGCAGTGCTCGAACGCAGTAATGTCGACGTCACCGGAGACGAACTTGGAAAAGCCCGAGATTTGATCGTTGCAGGTCATCATTCCGAGATGATTCGTGAGTGGATTTAGCCACAGGCAATTCACCAGATAATCCTCGACCATTCCGCGGCGCAGCTCTTTCGCGAGCGTTGCAATCTTGTACTCGAGCCGTGCCTCCTTGTTGCCGCCATGCTCGGCATTGGTCACGAACACCTCTGTCAGGGCATCGCGAAGTACTCGGGGCAGACCCGGGCGGAGCTGCAGAAAACGGATGCGGATCGAAACCGGGGATTGATTGCGGCGGCTCGTCATGACGGCGTTCTGAAGCTCGCCGAAGTGAATGACAGGGAACTTCTCCGAGGCAATCGCGTCGTCGATTATCTCGGAAGACTCCTGAAACACCTTGATGGTTTTCCTGGCCGGGCCCGACTTGATATCGACGAGAAAGTACGCGTGCGCCTGCTGCGTGGGGTGCAGCACGAGATTGATGTTCGACTCGGTCATGCGCGAGAAAAAGGGATAGACCACTCGGAAGTTGGCGGACGCGACCTGGGGAACGATCCTGCTGAAATCCCGGCTCACCACGAAGCGATTGAGCGCAAAAAGCTGTCCCTTCGGGCTCCAGAACAGAAACCCGCCGACGGTGTCGGAATAGTCGAGCAGCCCGGGCTCGAGCGGCATATCCTGTGGAGTAGACAGATCCATGCGCAATCTCTGCCGGCCCGCGCGTTTGCGGACTCCGACGCACCACCCGCCCGGTGGCCGGAATGAGTTGGACGGGCTGATAGAAAAGTATCGGATGATTAAAATGTCAGGGCAATAGCGCCTGGCCCGACCAGGGAGATTCAGGAACAAACCCGATGACCAGGACACGCAGACGCTTCGCCACGGTGCTGGCCGCCGTGGCGCTCGTCCTCGGCGGCTGCGACGGTGGGGGCCTGAGCGGCGTCCAGGACCTGGAGGGCCGGCCAGCCAATCCGATTGAAGATTCGACGTCCGCCATCACTGTGACGCTTTTCGTCGACAGTGATTGCCCCGTTTCCAACCGCTACGCACCGGAGCTGCGCAGACTGCAGCAGCGCTATGGCCCGAAAGGCGTGAGCTTCTGGCTCGTGTACCCGAATCCCGACATCAGCGCGCAGGCAATCCGCACCCACATGCGCGAGTTCGGTTACGCATTCCCGGCTCTGCGCGACCCCGAGCACAGCCTGGTCCGGCGCGCCAAGGCGCTGGTGACGCCCGAGGCCGGCATCTTCCTGGCCGACGGCACGCTCGTGTACCACGGGCGGATCGACAACCGCTATGTCGACCTGACACGCCGGCGTCCGCGGGCGACCGAGCACGATGTCGAGGCGGTGCTCGATGCGCTGCTCGCCGGCCAGGCCGTGGACGCGTCGTGGAATCCGGCACCGGGACGGTCGTTGAAAGCCACGTCCCGACCGGGCGTCGGCTGCTACATTCGAGACTTGACATGAGGCGCCGCGGCCGGCGGAAATTCCTCGTGCGGGCAGCGCTGTCGTTGACGATAGCGATCGCCGCCTCGGCCGGCGTCTACTACCTCGTCGAGATCGAGCGCAGAGCGCCGGGCGCAGGCGCGGCCAGCGTCACGTTCAACCGCGACATCGCACCCATCGTCTACCGCAACTGCGTCGTCTGCCACCGGCCGGGCGAGTCTGCTCCGTTCAGTCTGCTCAGCTATGCGGAGGCGAAAAAGCGCGCGGGGTTAATCGCCGCGGTCACGGCATCGCGCTACATGCCGCCGTGGCTGCCGGCGGGCGGCGGCGCGTCGTTTCTGGGCGAGCGCGGCCTCAGCGAGGAGGAGATCGCGCGCATTCGCGCCTGGGTCGAGCAGGGCGCCGTGGAGGGCGATGCCGCGGATCTGCCGCCGCCGCCGCGCTTCACCGAGGGCTGGCAGCTCGGAGAGCCGGACATGGTCGTCACCATGGACACGCCTTTCACGGTGCCCGCCGACGGTGTCGACGTGTTTCGCAATTTCGTGCTGCCGATTCCGGTCTCGACGCCGCGCTGGGTCGCGGCGGTGGAGCTGCGGCCCGGAAACCCGCGGGTGGTGCATCACGCCGTCATGCAGGTGGACCCCTCGCGCTCTTCGCGACGCCGCGACGAGGAGGACGCGGCGCCGGGTTTCTCCGGCATGGACATGGCCGGCTCCGAGCCCCCGGGAGGGCAGCTCATCGGCTGGACCCCCGGCAAGATTCCCGTTGTCGACGAGCGTCTCGCCTGGCGCTTGGAGCCGGGCAGCGATCTGGTGCTGCAGCTGCACATGGTGCCGACCGGCAAGCCCGAATCGGTGGCGCCCCGGGTCGGGCTGCACTTCGCCGACTCGCCGCCCCCTGAGGAGGCGTTTTCCCTGCTCATGCGCAACGACAACATCGACATTCCTGCGGGAGACAGTCATTACGTCATCGAAGATTCGCTCACGCTGCCCACCGCCGTGCGCGCCGTGGGCATCTACCCCCACGCCCACTACCTGGGCAAGAGCATCGAGGCCCGCGCGCGACTGCCCGACGGCAGCACCCGAACGCTGATCGACATTCCGAAATGGGATTTCAACTGGCAGGACGACTACCGTTTCGCCGAGCCGCTGGTGCTTCCGGCCGGCACCACCATTTCCATGCGCTTCGTCTACGACAATTCCTCGGGCAACGCTTTGAATCCCCACGATCCACCCGAGCGCGTGCGCTTCGGTAACCGATCCAGCGACGAGATGGCGACTCTGACGATCCAGGTGCTTGCCGAGCGCGAACGGGACCAGCCGCTGTTGCGCGAGGCATTGATGCGCGGCCGCTTGGAGAAGAATCCGGACAACTGGTTTGCCCACAACGCGCTCGGCAGCGCGCTGCGAGCCCAGGGCCGTCTCGACGAGGCGCTGTCGCACATCGACGCCGCCATCCGGCTGCATCCGCGACACCCGCAGCTGCGCTACAACCTGGGCAACGCGCTGCTCGACGGCGGCAGGGTCGCGGAGGCCATCACCAGCTACCAGCAGGCGCTCACCATCGAGCCCGATCACCCCAAGGCGCACAACAATCTGGCCGTGGCATTCCAGCAATCGGGCCAGCTCGAGCGCGCGGTTCATCACTACCGGCAGCAGCTCACCGTAACGCCCTTCGACGTCCGTGCCCACGCCAATCTGGGCACGGCGCTCTACGACCAGGGTAACCTGCAGGCCGCGGACGCCGCTTTCACGCGCGCCCTCGAGCTCGACCCCGAGTGGCTGGCGGCGCTCGAAGGCCGCGGCGACGTGGCGCGCAGCGAGGGGCGCCTCGGCGACGCCGAGCGTTACTACCGCGAGGCGCTCGCCAACAATGCGGCGAGCCCGGGCGCCCACTACGGTATCGGCGCCGTGCAGCTGATCCGCGGCGAGGAGGCGGCGGCCATCACGCATCTGCGCGCGGCCGTCGAAGGCAACGGTGCCTACCTCGGCGTGCTCAACGACGATGCCTGGCGGCTTGCGACGCACCCGGACCCGGCGGTGCGCGCACCGGCGCGGGCGCTCGCGCTCGCCACGCTCGCCGCCGGGCTGTCCGAGTATCGCGTGCCGGAGCTGCTCGACACCCTGGCCGCCGCGCAGGCTGCGACGGGCGCGTTTCCCGACGCCGTGGAAACCCTGCAACGCGCCCTCGCGCTCGCCCCCGGCAGCAGCGCTGCCGGCTACATTCCGGAGTTCCGCGAGCGTCTGGCGCTGTATCGCGCGGGCAAGGAATTCATCGAAGACGCCGACATGTAGGCGCCGCCGCGAACAACATGACCTGGCCGGGGCCCCCGGCTGCCCTGCATTCCTGGCGCCGCCCACTGGCTCGCCCCGCAAGCCGCCATTCCTTATACTGTCGCGTGCCCGCGCCCGCGGGCCTATACGACTGTGCTCCAGGGGGAAATGGAAATGGTCACAACGAGAAAACCTTTTTTCACGCTTCGCGCGCTCACAGCGCTGCTCGCGGTTGTCGCCGCCTTCGGGCTCGGCAGCGGCAAAGCCAACGCCGACACGCTCAAGGTCGCGGCCGTGTTCGAAACACCCATCGAGGAGCCCTGGGTGAATCAGATACACGTGGCGCTGCTGCAGGCGAAGAAAGAGCTCGGAATCGAGTACACCTGGGCAGAGAGCGTCAAATCCGCCGATTTCGCCAGGGTCATGCGCGAGTACGCCGAGGGCGGCAACAAGCTCGTCATGGGTGACGCGTTCGGCGCCGAGCGCATCGCGCGTCGGGTCGCCAAGGACTATCCCGACGTGGCCTTCACGTTCGGTTCCGGCATAGGCCCTGCCGAGCCGAACTTTGCGGTATTCGACAACTGGATCCACGAGCCGGCCTATCTCGCCGGAATGATTGCGGGCAAGCTGACCAAGAGCAATACCGTCGGCGCCGTCGCGGCGATGACTATTCCCGAGGTCAACCGCCTCTGCAACGCCTTCTGCGCCGGGGCCAAGGAGGTCAACAACAAGGTCAAATGCAAGTTCTCCTTCATCGGCTCGTTCTTCGATCCGCCCAAGGCGAAGGAAGCCGCACTGGCGCAGATCGAGCAGGGCGTCGACGTCATTTACGCGGAACGTTTCGGCGTCATCGAGGCGGCCGCGGAGCGCAACATCGTCGCAATCGGCAACATGTCCGATCAATCGGAGCTCTCGCCCGAGCACGTGGTCACCAGCGTCGTCTGGGACATGTGGCCGACCGTCAAGCAGGTGGTGAGCCTGGTCAAGGCCGGTGTGTTCAGCTCCCAGGATTTCGGTCAGTTCTCGTTCATGGGCAAGGGTGGCTCGTTCCTCGCGCCTTACCACGCCTGGGACAAGAAGCTTTCGCCCGAGATCAAGAAGATGGTCGACGAGCGCAAGTCGGCGATTCTCGACGGCACCTTCCGTGTCGACATCGACGAAAGCGCGCCCAAATCCGAATAGCCCCACGGGGGACAGCTTACCTATCTCTGCATGGCGCCGCCGACGGGCGGCGCCGCGGTGAAATGAGCAGGCTGTCCCCTTCTCTTTCCAGGGAAACCGGCACCGTACCGACTCCGGCGAAAGCCCCGACACCGTGACTCAGCCAGCGTTGCTCGAGATGCGCGCCATCGACAAGCGTTTCGGCGGCGTCGATGCCAATCGCGCGGTGGATTTGACCCTGCACGCGGGCGAGGTGCTCGGCTTGCTCGGTGAGAACGGCGCTGGAAAGACGACCCTGATGAACGTACTGTTCGGCCTGTACGCGGCCGACGCAGGGCAGATACGCATCGACGGCCGCCCCATCAGCATCCATTCACCCGCCGATTCGCTCGCCGCCGGCGTCGGCATGGTGCACCAGCACTTTCATCTCGTGCCCCGACACACGGTGCTCGAGAACCTCATGGTCGGCGAGCCCGGCCGCCGGGGTGTGCTCGACAGCGACGGCGTGCGCGCGCGCATCGACGCCATCGGCACGCGCTACGGCCTCGCCCTGCCGTGCGATGCGCGCGTTTCGGATCTGAGCATCGGCGAGCAGCAGCGCGTGGAGATCGTCAAGGCGCTGATTCGCGGCGCGCGCATTCTGATCCTGGACGAGCCGACCTCGGTGCTCACGCCGCAGCAGACCGAGGGCCTGTTCGACGCGCTGCGCGCGCTGGCCGCGGGGGGTGTCGGAATCATCTTCATCAGTCACAAGCTGCAGGAAGTGCTCGCCATCACCGATCGGCTCGCGATCATGCGCCGCGGCCGCATGGTGGCGAATCTCGTCAATGACGGCAGCCTCGCGCCGCGCACCCTCGCCGAGCTCATGTGCGGCCACGAGCTCGAGCCGCCGGCGAAAGCGCCGGCGCACGCCGGGCGGGTGTTGCTGCAGCTCTCCAACGTACGCGTCGAGGGCGAGCGCGGTCGGCCGCCGCTGCTCGACGCCGTCACGCTCTCCCTGCTGAGCGGTGAGATCGTCGGGGTCGCCGGCGTCTCGGGGAACGGCCAGCGGCAGCTCGCAGAGGTCATAGCCGGACTGATTCGGCCCAGCCATGGCCACGTCAGCGTCGACGGCGAGCCCGTCGACCGACCGACGCCGCGGCGCATGCAGGCGCTCGGAATTTCCTCGGTGCCCGAGGATCGCATCGGCGTAGGCATGCTGGGCGGCGCACCGCTCGCCGACAGCATGCTGCTCGAGCGCATCGGCGAGGCGCCCTTCAGTCGATTCGGATTTCTCTCCTTCGCGGCCATGCGCCGCTGGGTGAGCGAGCAGATGCAACGCTACGACATCCGCGCGCCCGGCCCCGACGCGCGCACCGGCGCGCTCTCGGGCGGTAACCTGCAGAAGGCCCTGCTCGCCCGCGCGCTGGCATTCGATCCCGTGGTCCTGGTGGCTGCCCAGCCGACCCGCGGACTCGACGTGGCGGCGCGCGACTTCGTGCACGAACGCTTTCTCGAGCTTCGCGGCCGCGGACGCGCCGTGCTCGTCATCAGTGAGGATCTCGAAGAGCTGTTCGCGGTGAGCGATCGCATCGTCGTCATGTACGAAGGCCGACTGGTCGGCGACGTCGCCGCAGGCGACACGAGCATCGCCGAGATCGGACTGCTGATGACGGGCGGGAAGCAGGCGGCATGATGCGATTTCGCCTCGAGCCGCGGGAGCGCACCCCGGTGTGGCTCAATCTGCTGCTGCCGGTCCTCGCCATCCTCGCGACCCTGGTGCTCTCGAGCGGGCTCATCGTGGCCGCCGGCGCGGACACGCTGCCCGCCTACAGCGCCCTTTTCGCAGGCGCCTTCGGCAGCCGGTTCAACGCCGTCGAGACCGTGGTCAAGGCAGCACCCATGGTGTTCACGGGCCTCGCCGTGGCGGTCGCCTTCCGTGCCAAGTTCTGGAACATCGGCGCGGAGGGCCAGCTGCTCGCCGGCGCCATGGCCGCGGCGTTCATCGGCGGCCTCGAGGGCCTTGCGCCGTGGACGCTGGCGCCACTGATGATCCTCTGCGGGGCCATCGCCGGGGGCCTGTGGGCCGGCATCCCGGCCACGCTCAAGGTGCGCTATCAGGTCGACGACGTGGTCGCCACGCTGATGCTCAACTTCGTCATGTTCTACGCCATGATGGCGTTGCTCGACGGCCCGTGGAAGGATCCCCTGAGCGGTTATCCGGATTCACCCGACATCCGCATGGACGCGGAGTTTCCCATCCTGCTCGAACGCACACGGCTGCACCTGGGTGTCGCCATCGCGCTGGTTTGCACCGCGCTGGTGTGGCTGCTCATGAGCCGCACCACGCTCGGCTTCGCCATCCGCGCCGTCGGTGAGAACGCGCGCGCCGCCGCCCACGCCGGTATGCCGGTCGCACGCGTGGTGTTCGTCACGGCGCTCATATCCGGAGGCCTCGCCGGACTTGCCGGAGTCGGCGAGGTTGCAGGCATGCATTATCAGGTGATGGCCAATCTCTCACCGGGTTACGGCTACACCGGTATCGTCATTGCCATGCTGGCGCGGCTGAATCCGCTCGGCGTGGTGCCCTCGGCGCTGTTCTTCGCCGCCGTCGCCACCGGAGCGGAAACCATGTCGCGCAAGACCGGCGTGCCGGTATTTCTTGCCGACATCATCCAGGGCGCATCGCTCGTGTGCATGCTGGTGGCGCTGCTGTTCGCCAACTTCCGCGTGCGCCTGCAGCGCGCCGCCGCGGTCTGAGGCGCGCGCCGGGTGGAGGTTTTCGATCAAATTCTGCAGACGGGGTTCTTCGCCGCCCTGATTCGCGTCGCCACACCGCTCGCCTGCGCAACCATCGGCGAGATGTTCAGCGAGCGGGCCGGCGTGCTGAATCTCGGCATCGAGGGCATCATGCTGCTCGGCGCCATGAGCGGCTTCACCGTGGCTTACTTCAGCGGCAGCCTGTGGCTCGGCATGGCCGCCGCCGCCGCATCCGGCATCGTCTTCGCGGCACTGATGGGTCTGCTCACGGTGACCCTCGGCTTGAGCCAGCACGTCTCGGGCCTCGGCGTCACCATGCTCTGCTCGGGGATCAGCTTTTACTGCTACCGGCTCATCTTCGGCCAGCCGTCCCAGCCGCCCAACGTGCAGCCGTTCGAATCGGTGGCGCTGCCCGGGCTCGCCGCGATCCCGTTTCTCGGGCCGGTGCTGTTCAACCACGTGGTGCTCGTCTACCTGGTCTTCGCCCTCGTGCCGCTGGCGGCGTGGCTCCTTTACCGCACCCCCTGGGGCCTCGCGCTTCGCACCGTCGGTGAAAATCCCCAAGCCGCCGCCAGCGCCGGTGTCCCGGTTGCCTGGATGCGCTATCAGGCGCTGATGATCTCGGGCGCACTTTTCGGCATCGGCGGCGCCTACTTCTCACTCGCCCAGTTCAACGCCTTCACCTTCGGTGTCATCTCGGGGCGTGGCTGGGTATGCATCGCGCTGGTGGTGCTGGGGCGCTGGGATCCGTGGCGCTGTGCGCTCGCCGCCCTGCTCTTCGGCGCCGTCGATGCCCTGCAGCTGCGGCTTCAGTCGAGCGGCGCCATCGACCTGCCCTATCAGCTGTTCCTCATGCTGCCTTTTCTGCTCACGGTGGTGGCGATGGCGATGCTCTCGCGCAACGCACGCGCCCCTGCGTCGCTGCTGGTGCCGTACCGCCGCGAGGAGCGTTGAGGCGGGTCGTTCGGCGCGAGCCTCGGAGGCCCGCCGGGGCGATGCGCGCGTCGCCGTCGCAGCTTGGGTTTATCCGCCGTATTGGCGTAGACTGATGGTTTTCCCGCGATTAACGTCGCCGCCCATGGGTAACAGCAACCAGCCCGACAAACCGGTCCGCCCCCCCAGCAAGGGACACATCAAGCTTACCTCGCATCCGAGCCAGCGCGACGCCGCATCGCTGGTGGTGTGGGGTGGCGCGACGGCGCAGGCGCGCGGTCCGGTGGTGGGCGCGATCGGCGACGGCGCGCGTCGCAACGTCATCGGCGCACACTCGGGATCTTACGCGCTATATCGGGCGCTGGCGGTGGCCGCGGGCACACTGGACCCCGTGCACGTGCCGGATCTCACCGATACGGCGCCGGCGGCGCGTATCGGACCCCACCCCCAGTGGGCCGATGCCGCGAAGATCGTTTCCCTGGATCCCTACGGCCACATGGTGAGCGAGGTCTTTTCCGAGCAGCTCGCCGCAGGCCTCGACATCCGCCCGACCATCGCCGTCACGAAGGCGCGCGTCAACATGCCCGAAATCAAGGACGCTATCGCAAGGGGGCGTCTGGTGCCCGATGGCGAGGTGCTGAAGGAGAACGGCGACGTGCGCGTGACCAAGGCGGCCATCGAGCCGGTGTGGTATCTGCCCGGTATCGCCGAGCGCTTCGGTGTCTCGGAGAACGAGCTGCGCCGGTCGCTGTTCGAGCACTCGGGCGGCATGTACACGGAGCTCGTCACGCGCAACGATCTCAAGCTGTTTCTTCCGCCCATCGGCGGCATGACCGTATACGGTATCGGCGATGTCTCGGCGGTCGGCCAGTTCGGTCGCGAGATCGCCTGCCGGGTGCACGACGAGTGCAACGGCTCGGACGTGTTCGGCTCCGACATCTGCACCTGCCGCCCGTATCTCGCCCACGGCATCGAGGTCTGCATCGAGACGGCGCAGCGCGGCGGCATCGGCTTCATCGTCTACAACCGCAAGGAAGGCCGGGCGCTCGGCGAAGTGACCAAGTTTCTGGTCTACAACGCCCGCAAGCGCCAGCCGGGCGGCGATCGCGCCGAGACCTATTTCGAACGCACCGAGTGCGTCGCCGGCGTCCAGGACATGCGCTTCCAGGAGCTGATGCCCGACGCCCTGCACTGGCTGGGCATCAAGCGCATCGATCGTTTCGTCTCCATGAGCAACATGAAGCACGATGCCCTCACCCGCCAGGGGATCGAGATCGTCGAGCGCGTGCCGATCCCGGACGAGCTCATCCCCGGCGACGCGAGCGTGGAGATGACCGCCAAGAGGGCCGCCGGCTATTTCAGCGCAGATCCGCAGCCGGACGCCGATCAGCTGAGGGTGGCGAGGGGCCGCGGGCTCGACGACTAGCGTGGTGCCGCCCTCGGCCGAGAGTGCCGCCATTGAACGGCTGCAGAATCCCGACACCATCCGCGAGCGCTGCCGGGAGCTGCTCGATCGCGCCGACGCCGACGAGCTGCCTCATTTCCGCCTGCACCGCGAGCGGCTGGATGCGACCGCCGACTACGTGGTCGCGACCATTCTGGAACGTTATCCCAATCTGGAAATCCCCTTTCACAGCCGCTGGCGGCACTTCGAGGTCGGCGGCACGGATCGCTGGGCGGCGCTCGCCGAGAAGCACGCCGAGAGCCATCGTGACGCCGTCGCGCGCGCGCGCATCGACCTCGCGGTCACGAGCGTGCTGCTCGACGCCGGCGCCGGCGATGCCTGGCGCTACGTGGAGCACGCCGGCGCAACACCGCTGGCCCGATCGGAAGGCCTCGCCGTCGCCAGCTTGCACATGTTCGCGACCGGAGCGTTTTCCGCGCACCTGGAGCAGCCCCTGCGCGCTGACGCCGGCGCGCTGCTGCGCATCGTTCCCGAGGATCTGAGCGCGGCATTCCAGGTTTCGGCGGACAATCCGCTGGTCGGCGTGCAGGGGCGCGCGACGCTGCTCCGCCATCTGGGCGAGGCGCTCGGCGCGCACCCGCAACTGTTCGGCCGCGACGAGCCCCGCGTCGGCAACCTTTACGACTATCTCGTCTCGCGCGCCGCGGGCGGCGAGCTGTCGGCGAGGGAGATATTGCGAGCCGTGCTCGTGGGGCTCGGGTCAATCTGGCCCGGTCGCGTCACCATCGGCGAGCACAATCTCGGTGACGTCTGGCGCCACTCCTGCATCCGCCGCGACGACCCGAGCAATGCTCTGGTACCGTTTCACAAGCTTTCCCAGTGGCTCACCTACTCGCTGGTGGAGCCGATCGAGGAGGCGGGGCTTCGCGTGGGCGACCTCGATGCGCTCACGGGCCTCGCCGAGTACCGCAACGGCGGTCTGTTTCTGGACCTGGGGGTGCTCACCTGGAGAGCGGCGGAGAATGCCGGCCGGCGCCACGACGTGGGCGCCGAGCCGGTGGTGGAATGGCGCGCGCTCACGGTCGCGCTGCTCGACGAGCTGGCCGGGCGGCTGCGCGCGCGACTCGGCATGAGCGCGGCGCAGCTGCCGCTGGTGAAGCTTCTCGAGGGCGGCACCTGGGCCGCCGGGCGCCGAGCGGCCCGGGAGCGTCGCGCGGGCGGTGGCCCGCCGTTCGCCATCGCCAGTGACGCCACGGTATTCTAATCGAGGCACGAGAGAGTGAGGCTCACGATGAAAAACGTCACCGTCGTCGACCATCCGCTGGTTCAGCACAAGCTGTCGCTGATGCGGCGCAAGGACACGCCGACAGCGCTGTTCCGTCAGCTCATCCGCGAGGTCACCATGCTGCTCGGCTACGAGGTCACGCGGGATCTTCCCATGACCAGCGAGCCCATCGATACGCCGTTGAAGCAGATGGACGCCCCGGTGCTGACCGGCAAGAAGCTGGTCTTCATCTCGGTGCTGAGAGCCGGCAACGGCCTGCTGGAGGGCATGCTCGACCTCATCCCCTCGGCGCGCGTCGGGCATGTGGGAATTTACCGGGATCCGGACACGCTGGTGGCAGTCGAGTACTACTTCAAGGTCCCCGAGGAGCTCGACGAGCGCAAGGTGATTGTGGTCGATCCCATGCTCGCCACCGGCAACTCCGCCATCGCCGCCGTTCAGCGCATCAAGGAAGCGGGGGCGAAAGACATCAAGTTCGTCTGTCTGCTGGCAGCCCCCGAAGGCATCGAGAGGTTCCAGGAGGCGCACCCGGACGTGCCCATCATCACGGCCGCCATCGACGAGAAGCTGAACGACCACGGTTACATCGTGCCCGGGCTCGGCGACGCGGGGGACCGCATCTACGGCACCAAGTGACGTGGGCGCCGCGCCGCGTGGGCGCGCCAGCGTCTGGAAAGGTGACACTGCGGCACGCGGCTGTTACCGATCGCTACCGGCGCGGCGCGCGCCCGTACGCGCCGCGCGCGGCCGCCGCGCTTCGCGCCCGCCGCCACCGCAAGCCGGACCGGCACGCGGCGGAGCGCAGTCGACGGGAAAATTTTCCGCTTTTGACGCCGGCGTCCCGGCGACCGGCCGTGCTCGAGCGGCGTCGCTGACCCCCGTGGCGGCGGCGAATGGAGGCCGCCGCGCCGCATGGCACGCGAGTTGCATCGGCTCACGCACGCGTGCGCCCGGCGCGGCTGCGTGGCGCTGAACGCGCGTGGGACGAACGACAACAGACCCGATGGCCCGAGGCCCGGGATATACGAAAACAACAGGGAGCACTCTCAGATGTCGCAGCAGAGCGAGCCCGGCACCGATGCGAAGAGCAGGAGCTGGATGTTCCTGGTCGCGGCCTTCGTCGTCCTGGTGCTGATCGGCATCCTCAACAGCTGACGCCAACCAGCGGGCAGGCCGATCCGGTCGCGCGCCCGGCCGCGCGTGACGGCTCGCTCGTGCACTACCCCGTGCCCCGGCGCGCGCACCAGAACTGGTAGAGCGCGGGCAACGCCTCGGGAAGCGCCTCCTCCAGCGCTTGCCAGCGCGACAGATCGCGCATGGACCGGTCCTCCGGGTAGCGGCGCCGATAAGCCTCGTTCAATGTCGCATCCGCGGATTCGAAACCGATGAAGTCGAGCTGCGCGCCCGCCAGCAGATCGCGAACATCCGAAAGACTCATGTTCTGCTCGTGCACGTGGAAGAGCAGGTCGCGGCAGTTGCTGAGGGTGTAGAAGTCCCCGAAGGCCAGGATGCGACGCAGCGGATCGTGCGCAGGCGCCGACAGCGCCAGCTGGCGAAAACGGCGCAGGTCGTCGGGCACCGCGCGCAAACCGAGCTCGGCGATTCTCTCGCGTGCCGCGACCACGGGCGCCCGCGCCCGCTCGCTGTACAGGCCGAGCTTGAGCAGGCCGTCCTCGTGAAGCTTGTCCAGCAGCATGCGCAATCCCTGCGCGATGGAGCGCATGTGGTGCAGCACGCCGACACATTCGACGATATGGAATCGACCGTCGATGGCGGAAACATTCAGCAGATCGTTCTCGACGAAACGCACATTATCCACGCCGAGCTGACGGGCCATTCTCAGCGCGAAGGCAAGGCTGCGGCGACTGAGATCGGTCGCCAGCACCTCGGCGTCGGCATAGCGCAGCGCAATGCTGATCGCATGACGGCCGGTGCCGCACCCCACTACCAGGACACGCACCGGTGCGTTGAGAACCGCCGGCGGCGTGAAGCCTGGAAACATGCCCTGGACGATGCGATAGACGCTGGCGGGATTGCGGTAAGCGGGCTCCAGCCAGCGGGGATAGGGGTTGGCCTCGTACTGATCGCGCACGGCCCGTGACACCGGATCTTCGACGCTGCCGAGCACCTCAATCTCCGCCTCGAGAGCGCGCTCCTCGAGAGGCTCGAGCAACGAGCGCCGCACCACCGGTTGCAGCGCCTGGTGCCAATCCTCCAGGGCGATATCGGCGAGCTCGGCCGCCGTCGGCAGCGCGCTCAACGGCCCGTACATGCCGAGAAGCAGAACGGATCGCTGCACGTCGCCCGGCGGCGGCGAGCCCGGGTGGCCGCGCGATGCAAGGGCTGCACCGAGCGCATCGAGCCGCGCGCTCTCCTGCTCGGAGACGGCGAACACGTACTCGTTGTTGAAACACTGCTCGGCGAGCACCGACATCGCCGCCATGCCGCTCGCGTCGATCTCGACGTCACCGAGCAAAAGCGCGCGGCGCGCATCGGTCAGCAGGCGTTCCAGATCCTCGTCGGCGTTCACCGAGCGGGTGAGCACGGCGCACGCGAGCGGATCCACGAGCAGCGTGTCGAACACGAAGCCATGCCCCGAATCCGAGTGAAGGCGAGGGTCATCGGCGTACTTGAGCTTGAGCAGCGCGGTGGCGAACTCGGCCACGTCACCGTGGTCGACGGCGGCTGTCTCGTAAAACGCGAGCAATCGCTGCTCGAGATCCGGGTCATACGCGGACGGTGCCGCAAGCCTGAGCAGCGAGCCGAGCAGTCTGTGCGCCCTCAGGTCGTCGTCGCCGAGCTCGATTGCCGCCCAAAGCTGCTCCGCGGCCTGCGCCGGGTGACCCTGCTCCCGGAGCAGCACGGCGAGCTTGATGCGCAGCTCCGCTGCACCTGGCTCGGCGGCGATGGCCTTTCGGTAGGCGTGCGCCGCAGCGTCGAGATCGCCCTTGTCCGCGAGCACGTCGCCGAGGTTGTGGAGCGCAAAAAAGTCCTCGGGCGACGCGCGCAGCGCTTCGTTCAGGCACTCGAGAGCCTCGTCGGATCGGCCGAGCCGGGCAAGCACGAAGCCGAGACCGGTGAGCGCTTCGGGATAGTGCGGCTGCAACGCCAGCGCCTCGCGGTAGGCGATGGCGGCCTCGCTGAAGTCGCCGCCAGCCTGCAGCGCGTTTCCGAGATGGCAGTGAAATTGCGGCACTTCCCCGCGCACCGATACCGCGCGGCGCAGGAGATCCACCGCCGCCCGGTGACGCCCACCCTCCATCTCCACCAGCGCCAGCAGATTCAGCGCATCCGGCTGCTGCGGGTGGGACTCGAGGATCTCCCGGTAGGCACGCGCGGCGCCCTGCATATCACCTGCGCGGTGAAGCGCGAGTGCGGTGTCGAAGCGCTGCTGAAGTTCCGCCGCCAAAGCGATCACCCTGGATGGACAAAGCGGCGACACGATAACCGATCCGTGAGCACTGCGCCGCTCATTTCGTTACCATGCCCCGGCAAAGTCGCGGAATCGACGAGGGTAACCGCAATTGCAAATTGAAATAACCGGTCTCGACGTGCTCACCGTGAGCATCGCGGTGATCTTCCTCGGCCGCCTCGTCACCACCAAGATCGGCGCTCTGCAGCGCTACAACATTCCGCCGGCGGTCACCGGCGGCCTGATGTGCAGCCTGCTGCTGGCCCTGGTATTCATCGTCTGGGATACCAAAATCACCTTCGACCTGGAGCTGCGCGACCTGCTGCTGCTGTTTTTTTTCAGCACCATCGGCTTGACCGCCAGGATGCGGCTGCTCGTCGAGGGCGGTAAAACGCTGGCCATACTCATCGTCGTGGCGGCCGGGCTGCTGGTGCTGCAGAACAGCGTCGGCGTGGTGCTCGCTCGGCTTTTCAGCAGCCATCCCGGCTACGGCCTGTTCGCCGGCAGCGTCTCCTTCGCCGGCGGTCACGGAACCGCCATCGCCTGGGGCGCCGAGGCGAGCGCGGCGGGCCTGGTCGGCGCCGCCGAGCTCGGCATCGCTTGCGCCACCTTCGGGCTGGTGGCGGGCGGCATCATCGGCGGCCCCATCGGCGGATGGCTGATCGAGAAGCACGCACTCGAGCCGGACAGCAAAAAAGGCGACGACGCTTTCGTCGAAGCCGCGCCCGACGCACGGCCGGTCACCATCTGGAGTGTGCTCACAACGCTGCTGATGCTTTCGGTGTGCGTCGAGATGGGCGATCTGGTGAATCGCTTTCTGTCGCTGCGTGGACTCAAGCTTCCCGGTTTTCTGACAGCCATGGTCGTCGGCATCATCATCTGCAACGCTTCGGATGCGCTCGGCAGGCAGCTGCACAAGCCCACCATCGCCGCCACCGGCGAGCTCAGCCTTCAGCTGTTCCTCAGCATGAGCCTGATGAGCATGCAGCTGTGGATTATGGCGAGCGCTGCGACGGCCATCATGCTGGCGGTCATGGCGCAGGCGCTGCTGATGACGCTGGTGGCGGTCTACCTGGTGTTCCGGTTGACCGGCAGAACCTACGATTCGGCGGTCATGGCCTCGGGTTTTGCCGGTCTGGGCATGGGCGCGACGCCGGTCGCATTCGCCAACATGAACGCCATCACCACCCGTTACGGTCCATCGCCGAAGGCGTTTATCGTCATACCCCTGATCGGCGCATTCTTCGTCGATATCATCAACGCGCTGGTGATCAAATTCTTCCTCGGCCTGCCGATGATGCAGCAGGCGGCCGCCTGAGTCAGGCGGGGCCGAGCTTCGACCAGAGCTCGAGGCGCGACGGCAGCCTGTCGGGTCGGCTGGCGGCACGCCGCACATCGAGGGCGCGCTTTCCGCCGCCCGCCGCCTTGCCGCGCCCGCGCGTGAACTCCTGCTTGATGCCGGCAACGTCGGTGTAGTAACCCTCGATGCAGTCGATGAAGGCATCGACATCGTGGTCGGAGAGCGTCAGGCGCTCCTGCTCGCCGGACATGACGTTCCAGTTGCCGAGGATCTTGTGGATCGCATTCCTGGAGAGCTCCCGGTCGGCGCCGCCGTTGATAAAGCCGATGGCAGCCATGCCCATGAAGGTGAACACCTCGGTGAGCGGCGGCAGGAAGGGCTTCAGTCTGCCCTCGTCGCCGCTCTGGGATCCCGGCTCGCTGTGGCTGCGATACTGGTAGCCGAAACGCACCGCGTAGAAGGCGTGCCGGAACCACTCCTCGTAGGTCCGCTCGGAGAGCTCCTCGCCACAGTCGGGACATGGGTCCTGCCCCGACTCACCGCTGACGAAAAAAGTGCCGCACTGCAGGCAGAGCGTAGGAGCCAGAGACAGCTGCTCTTCGTACAGCATGGTGCCGACCCTCGAGGAGATTAACGCCCGGCAGTCTCGACCCCCCGCGTCGTCCCGCCGGTCGGCGTGCGCGCCGACCACCTTATTGTAGACTGCCGGCGCCGCGGCGGGGAAAGGGGATTTTTGCGCCGCAACCCGCCGCTCAGCGCTCTCAGGCCGCCTCGCTGTTGATCACGTGCACGTCGCGCTGCGGGAAGGGAATGCTCAGGCCCTCCTCGTCGAAGCGCTGCTTGACTGCCTCCGTAATCTGGAAGTGCGCAGTCCAGTAATCGGCGGTCTTGACCCACGGGCGCACGGCGAAGTCGACGCTCGACTCACCGAGCGCGAGCACGCCGATGGTGGGCTCCGGATCCGAGAGCACGAGCGGATTTTCCCTGACGATCGCTTCGAGCAAAGCCTTGGCCTTCTTGATGTCGTCGCCGTAACCACAGCCGAACACCAGGTCGACGCGCCGCTCGTTCTTGGCCGAGTAGTTGACAATGGTGCCGGAGAGGATACTGCCGTTCGGCACATACAGCTCCTTGTTGTCCGGGCTCCTCAGCTTGGTGCTGAAAATCATGATCTCCTCGACCGAGCCTGCCGTGCCTGCGGCCTCGATGTAATCACCGACCTTGAAGGGCCGGAAGACAATCAGCATGACGCCGGCGGCGAAATTCGACAGCGACCCCTGCAGGGCGAGACCGACGGCAAGACCGGCGGCACCAAGGACGGCGATGAACGAAGTGGTCTGGATGCCGAGCTGCGCCAGCGCGGCGAGAACGACGAACGCGAGCATCGCCACGTGGGCGATGCTGACGACGAACTTGACCAGCATCTCGTCGGTCCCGGTCCGGCGCATGGCCTTGCCGACGGCCCGGGAGAGAAGCCCCGAAAGCCATTTGCCGATAATGAAGATCGCGATGGCGGCGATGACCTTGAGACCGTAGGCCGCGATGACCTGTTGCGCCATGCTGATGAAATCACCTGCGCTATCCATGATGAGCTCCCCCTTTCAATGGTGTCGATCGTGCGTGCTCTGCCCCGCCCCCCCCGGCGCGGAAGGCGCGAAGTTAGCCCAAGTGCGCGATTCCGGTAAAGTCTGCCAGGCGCCGGTACCAATCGGTGATGACCGCCTGCGAGTAGGCGGCATTGGCGGGGCTCGGGTTCGGCGTGACGAAAACCCGACAACCGGCGATGGGCGGCTGCTCGCCCCAGCCCCGACAGGTTTCGCGCCGTTGCGCGTAACGCAGGTAGCCGTCGAAAGCCTGCTTGCCGTGAAACCACGCTACCTGCGGCCGATACCGGACGAGCTTGTCGCGCAGCAGCGGCGCAAAACGCTTGAAGTCCGCGGCGCGCAGCGACGCGCTGCCCGTGCTCGGGCGTTTGACGACGTCGGTGAAACCGATACCGTGCTCTTCGAACAGCACGCGCACGGCCTCGGCACCGGGCTCGAGATGCGCCGGCGCCAGCCCCGATTCCAGCAGCGCCGGCCAGAAGCGATTGCGCGGGTTGGCGAAATAAAAACCCGCCTCGACGGAGCGAAGGGAGGGATTGAGTCCGATGGAAAGTACCCGCAGTCCGGGCCTCAGGTAATCCGGCAGCGTTTTCACGGGCACGGTCGCGCGACGCTCAGATGGCCTTGACGATATCCTCGACCATCTTCTTCGCGTCGGCAAACAGCATCATGGTGTTGTCGCGGAAAAAAAGCTCGTTCTCGATGCCGGCATAGCCGCTGGCAAGGCTGCGTTTGACGAACAGCACGGTGCGCGATTTCTCCACATCGAGCACGGGCATTCCGTAGATGGGGCTCGACGGATCGGTCTTGGCGGCGGGATTGGTGACATCATTGGCGCCGATGACGAAGGCGACGTCGGTCTGTGAGAACTCGCTGTTGATGTCCTCCAGCTCGAACACCTCGTCGTAAGGCACATCCGCCTCGGCGAGCAGCACGTTCATATGCCCCGGCATGCGTCCGGCGACGGGATGAATGGCGTACTTGATACGCACGCCGTGCTCCTTGAGCGCATCGACCATCTCGCGCAATGCGTGCTGCGCCTGGGCGACGGCCATGCCATAGCCGGGAACGATGATGACGGAGCCCGCGTTCTTCATGATGAAGGCGGCGTCCTCGGCGCTGCCCTGCTTGACCGGTCGGGTCTCCGCCTGCGCGCCCGCCGCGGCGCTGACCTCACCCCCGAAGCCGCCGAGGATGACGCTGAAGAACGAGCGGTTCATGCCCTTGCACATGATGTAGGAAAGGATTGCGCCGGAAGAGCCCACCAGGGCACCGGTGATGATGAGTGCGGTGTTCTCCAGCGTGAATCCGATGCCCGCGGCCGCCCAGCCGGAATAAGAGTTGAGCATCGAGATCACCACCGGCATGTCGGCGCCGCCGATGGGGATGATGATGAGCACGCCGATCGCGAAGGCGAGGATGGTGAGCGCCCAGAATGCCGTATGCGATTCCGTGGCGCAGAGCCACACGATGAGCGCCACCATGACGATCCCGAGCAGGGCGTTGAGCGGGTGCTGGCCCGGGAACACCACCGGCGCACCGGATACCAGCCCTTGAAGCTTGGTGAACGCCACCACCGATCCCGTGAACGTGATGGCACCGATGGCGACGCCGAGGGACATCTCGACCAGACTCGCCACCCTGATGCTGCCGACCGTGCCGATGCCGTAGGCCTCCGGCGTGTACAGGGCAGAGGCCGCCACCAGCACCGCCGCCATGCCCACCAGGCTGTGGAAAGCCGCCACCAGCTGCGGCATTGCGGTCATCGGGATACGCCGCGCGATGACTGCGCCGATACCGCCTCCGATGCCGACCGCAACGATAATCAGACCCCAGGTGAGCGCATCGCGGATACCGGCCAGATACAGCGTCACCGCCACCGCGAGTGCCATGCCAATCATGCCGAACACGTTCCCGCGCCGCGAGGTCTCCGGGGACGACAGCCCGCGCAGCGCCAGGATGAACAGGACCCCGGCGATCAGGTATGCCAGCGCAGCGAGGTTAACCGTCACGCGTCTTGCCTCTTGGTTTCCTTCTTCTTGTACATGCCGAGCATGCGCTGAGTGACGAGAAAGCCGCCGAAGATGTTCACAGAGGCGAGCACGAGCGCGAGGAAACCCAGAATTTTCGACACCAGCGCGGCGTCATCGTCCGCCCCGGTGCCGAACTCGACCGCAACGGCGAGCAGCGCGCCGACGACAATCACCGAGGAGATGGCGTTGGTCACCGACATGAGCGGCGTGTGCAGCGCCGGCGTCACGCTCCACACCACGTAGTACCCCACGAAGATGGCGAGCACGAAAATGGACAGACGAAATACGAAGGGATCGATCTGAGCCGCTTCCACTAGTTGCCTCCTTGTGCTTCGCTCTCGCCGCCGAGCAGCGGGTGGACGAGGGCGCCGTCGTGCGTGAGCCCGGTGCCGGTCACGAGCTCGTCCTGCCAATCCATTGTGATGGTGCCGCTGTCGGTGTCCACGAACGGAGCGATGAAGTTGAACAGGTTGCGCGCGTAAAGCGCCGAAGCGTCCGTCGGCAGCCGGCCAGGGACGTTGTAATGGGCGACAATGCTCACGCCCTGGTGATCGACGATCTCCCCGGGGCGCGAAAGCTCGCAGTTACCACCCTGCTCCGCCGCCAGGTCGACGATGACCGAACCCGGGCGCATGCTCTCGACCATTTCGCGCGTCACCAGACGCGGGGCCGGACGTCCGGGTATGAGTGCCGTGCAGATGACGATGTCCTGCTTCTTCAGCGTATCCGCCACGAGCTGCGCCTGACGGCGCTTGTAGTCCTCGCTCATTTCCTTGGCGTAGCCGGCGGCGGTCTCGGCTTCGGCGGTCTCCTCGCTCTCTACCATGACGAAGCTGCCGCCGAGACTCTCGACCTGCTCCTTGGCCGCCGGTCGCACGTCGGTCGCACTGACGATGGCGCCGAGGCGCTTGGCCGTGGCGATGGCCTGAAGGCCGGCGACACCCGCCCCGAGCACCATGATCCGCGCCGGCGGTATCGTGCCGGCGGCGGTCATCATCATCGGCACGGCGCGCTCGAAGACCCCCACCGCATCCATCACCGCCTTGTACCCCGCCAGGTTCGCCTGCGAAGAGAGCACGTCCATGTACTGCGCGCGGCTGATACGCGGCATCAGCTCCATGGCAAACGCGTCGATGCCGCACTCGGCATAGTGCTCGATGTCGGCGCGCCCCGAGTAGGGCGCCAGCTGGCCGACCAGGATCGCGCCGCGGCGCAGCCGCGACACACACTCGCGCGACGGGCGCTCGACGCTCAGCAGCACGTCGGCATCGGCGAGCACGCTGTCGGCATCGGCGCCGATCTCGGCGCCGGCCCCGCGGTACTCGTCATCGGAGAAGCGCGCGCGCGCGCCGGCGCCGGACTCGACGTGCACGGAGACGCCGAGACCCACGAGCTTCTTCACCGACTCCGGCGATGCCGCCACGCGCGTCTCGCGTGCGCCGCGCTCCTTGAGAACTGCGACCTTCATGCCGACAGAAAGAACTCCCCCGCGAATCAGCGGCGTATTATGTCACAGAACGACTCGTGACGAGGAGCGCCCCGCGCGAGGCGCCGCAACGCCCGGGGGCGACGCGTCCGGTCTACGTGTCGGCCATCACCAGGGGCACGTACATCTCGCTGCTGCTCGTGCCGCCGTGCGCACCCACGTGCACAGGTCGCTCGCCTTCACCCATGAGACGATCCCTGAGGACGAAGTTGTCCTTCATCAGCAGCGCGTAGTGCCCGATGCGATCGGCGAGACGGGGATGCGGCTCGCCGAGACCGAAGTATTCGCCGGCCAGCAGCTCGCGGCTGTCGACGGCAACGCACTGCTCGCCGAGCTCTTCGGCCACGTAGCTCTCGAACAGACCGCGTTTGGCCGGATCCACATAGCAGAAGGGCACGCGGCCTTCCCCGCAAAGCGGCAGCACCAGGGTGTCGGCGAGGCGCGGGTGGTCCTCGAGGGCGAGGCGCGTATCCGCGCGGGTGTCCACGAAGCCGTGGTCCGCCGTCAGCAGCACCTTGGCGCCGCTGCCGCGCACCGCATCGAGAAACCCGCCGAAGTGCGCATCGATCTGGCGCAGGTGCTGGCGGGCGCGATCGTGATCGGAGCCGTAGCCGTGGCACAGCGCGTCCAGCTGCGGCCAGTACGCGTACACGAAGCATCGGTCGCTGCTGTTGACGATGTCCCGCGCCACGTCGAAGAATCCCGCCAAAGAGCGATAGCCGCGCACCTCGGCCTTGCCCCGGAAGGCGTTGGTGTAATGGCTCTCCACCAGGTCACGCCGCTGCACGATGAAGCAGCGCGTGTCCAGCGTCTCGCTGATCGGCCGAGCCGCGAACAGGCGGCGTGCCTCGACGCCGGTGCCGGCCAGCGAAATCCCGCCGACGCGGGTCGTGAAGGGCAGCGGCGCAGCCACCACACCGATCTCACGGAACCACATGTACCAGCCGGTCAGCGCATGCTGCTGTGGCGCGCCACCGGTCATGAAAGTGGTGATGGCGGTGGCGGTGGTCGATGGGAAGACCGACGTCATGCGTGCGCGCAGATGCTCCGCGAGAGGGCCATCCGCGGCCGCGTCCCGCAGGTACTCGTAGCCGAGACCGTCGATTACGAACAGAACGACCTTGCCGGCGTCGCGAAGCGCCTGCGCGCAGACCAGCGGGTGCGGCGCGTAGGGCTCGCTGCACACACCGCTGCCGAGGCCGACCGCGATCGATTGCATCAGGTTGACGATGCTTCCCTGGTGATAGTCGGGCAGAATCATGTTTTTGCCGGTGCGCGGCGCCCTGGTTTACAGTGTTGGGTATCGATGCGCCGGACGAGGGTATTGGCCCGATGGTCTCGACGACTCTGCGTGCAGCGTCTGGAAACGCCTCGCGATGGCGCATGTTGGCCTGCGTCGTCGCACTGCTCGCCCCGGTCTCTGCCCAGGCCAATCCCGAGCAGGGTCAGACGTTCGAGAACTGGACGGCGCGTTGCGAGCTCGCGCCCGCCGCCGAGGTCGAGCGATGCTTCATTTTCCAGAACCTGGTGCTCAAGGAAAGCGGCCAGCGTCTGGTGCACATGGCGGTCGGTTACCTGGCCGCGAACGGCCAGGCGGCTGCCGTCATCACCCTGCCCCTCGGGATCTCGCTGCCCCCGGGTGCCAGCATCAGTGTCGATGGCGGCGAGCCGACCGAGATCACCATCGAGCGCTGCGACACCAAGGGCTGTGTCGGCGCGCTGGCGCTCGACGAGGCGTTGATTGCCAGCCTGAAACGCGGGCGCGAGGCGCGCGTGATATTTCACGACGGTTCGCGCCGGCGCATTGCGGTGCCGGTCTCGCTGCTGGGTTTCACGGCAGGGTTCAACTCACTCGATCCATGAGAACACCGCAGCCCCCCGGCGCTTACACGATCGAGCGCGAGATCTCCACTGGCGGCGGATTGCGCAGCGTCTGGTAGATGACGCAGTAACGCTCGGTCAGCCTCTGCAGGGTGGCGAGCTGCTCCTCGTCGGCGTCTGTGTCGAGGCGGAAGCTGAGACGAATGTTTTTGAACCCCACCGGGGCCTGCTTGTCGACGCCGAGGGTGCCGCTGAAATCCAGATCCCCCTCGGCGCGAACCCTGCCGCCGCGCAGCGTGATCCCGAGCGCCGTGGCGACGGCTTTCATGGTCACGCCGGCGCACGCCACCAGCGCCTCGAGCAGCATGTCGCCGGAGCAGGCCGACAGGCCGTCGCCGCCCGTTGCGGGATGCAGGCCGGCTTCCAGCATGGTCTTTCCGGTGCTCACCTTGCAGGTGATGGTCTCGTCAGCGAGCTGCCCCTCGGCTTCGAGAGTGATGAGCGCGCTCGCGGGATCCGAGCGGTAGCGATCCTTGAACGGCGCCTGCAGCTTCCTCAGTTGCTCGCCATCCATCAACGACGCTCCCCTTCCCTTACTTTCGCTCCAGCAGCACGCCGTACTTTCTCTGCAGGCTGCCGTTGCGCCAGGTGACCTCGATGATGAATTCGAGCGCCGGCTCGCGCACGCTCTCGCGACTGGTGATATGGACGTAACCCGAATCATCCCCGGTGGGCACGACGGAGAACCTCAACCTGGTCAGAGAGTAGGGGCGCGCGATGCCGGCGCGCGCGAAGGCCTCCGCTTCGGCGAGGCGCGCATCGACGTCGGCGATCTCCCCCTGCTTCGCGCCGACGATGGCAATTTTCCCGTCGAACGGCTGATTGAGTCCCGAAGACACTTCGAGGCCGCCGAGCCCCAGCGCGGCGGCGACGCCCGGGAGCGCGGCGAACAACAGCGTGGCGACGACTCGTTGTGGTGCAGACATGGTGACGTTACCCCCGATGTGTTCGGCGCGTGGGCGTGGGACGGTTTTTCAACTATAGCGTGCCGGGATAGTTGCCGCCGTCGATAACGATGTTCTGCCCGTTTATATAGCCGGCATGGGCGCTGCACAGGAATGCGCACAGGGCACCGAACTCCTCTGGGCTCCCGTAACGACCCGCCGGATTCGTTTTCTTGCGCTCCTCGAACTCGGTGTCGAAATCGCGTCCCGCCTGCTCGGCGATATACCGGATCCCCTGGCGCAGACGATCCGTATCGAACGGCCCCGGCAGAATGCCGTTGATGGTGACGCCCCTGTTTGCCACCTGCCGGGCGACGCCGGCTACGAAGCCGGTGAGCCCCGCGCGCGCGCCGTTGGACAGACCGAGCGTCGGGATCGGAGACTTCACCGAGCTCGAGGTGATATTGACGATGCGCCCGAAGCCGCGCGCGCACATGCCGTCCACGCTTGCCCTGATGAGCTCGATGGGCGTGAGCATGTTGGCGTTGAGTGCCGCCAGCCACTCCTCCCGGCCCCACTCGCGAAAGTCGCCGGGTGGCGGGCCGCCGGCGTTGTTGACGAGGATGTCTATCTCTCCGGCGACCGAGAGCGCCTCGGCCCGACCGGCCTCGGTGGTGATGTCGCAGCACACCGTGCGCACCTCACCGGATGCGAGCGCACGCGCCTCCGCCGCCGCCGCCTCGAGAGTCCCGGCGGTGCGCCCGTTCATGGTCACGTGCACGCCCTCCGCGGCAAGCGCCAGCGCGCAGCCCTTGCCGAGCCCCTTGCTCGACGCACACACCAATGCCCGTCTGCCTGCAATTCCCAGTTCCACGCCCTTGTCCCCCGTGTTGCTCAGACTCTCGCGGTGGCGGCCATTCTAACCGACGGCCGCACCACGGCCCGCATCACCGACGACCGCGCCAACCGAGCGCAAATGCGCGTTCGCATGGAGCACAGGACGCTGACCCGTGCAGCCGCCGAGCACGACGACGGTGAGCCCGATGCCGAAGAGCTTAACGCGACGCGCGACGCGCGTAGTGGGATGCCACATAGTCGTCGACAATCTGCTGGAACTCCGCGGCGATATTGTCGCCGCGCAGGGTTACCGTCTTCTTGCCGTCGATGAACACCGGTGCCGCCGGCGACTCGCCGGTTCCCGGCAGACTGATGCCGATGTTGGCATGCTTGCTCTCACCCGGGCCGTTGACCACGCAGCCCATGACCGCCACCGACATCTCTTCGACGCCGGCGTAGCGCTCACGCCACTCGGGCATGCTCTCGCGCAGATGGCTCTGGATGGCGTTGGCGAGCTCCTGGAAGAAGGTGCTGGTGGTGCGCCCGCAACCGGGGCACGCCGTCACCAGCGGCGTGAAGGAACGAAGCCCCATGGTCTGCAGGATCTCCTGCGCAACGATGACCTCGCGGGTGCGATCCCCGCCGGGCTCCGGTGTCAGAGACACGCGGATGGTGTCGCCGATGCCCTGCTGCAAAAGGATAGCCATGCCGGCGGTGGAGGCGACGATGCCCTTCGATCCCATACCCGCCTCGGTCAGCCCCAGGTGCAGTGCATGGTCGCTGCGCCTCGCGAGCTCGGCGTAGACCGCGACGAGATCCTGCACGCCGCTCACCTTGCAGGACAGCACGATGCGATCGCGTCCGAGTCCCTGGGTCTCGGCGGCCTCGGCACTGGAAAGCGCAGACACCACCAGTGCCTCGCGGGTCACCATACGCGCGTCCAGAGGATCAGGGCGGCGTGCATTCTCGTCCATCATGCGGGTCAACAGATCCGAGTCGAGGCTGCCCCAGTTGACGCCGATGCGCACCGGCTTGTCGTAGTCCATGGCGATGGACACCATGGTCGCGAACTGCGCGTCGCGTTTCTTTCCGAAGCCGACGTTACCCGGGTTGATGCGGTACTTGGCGAGCGAGCGGGCGCAGTCCGGGTAGTCGCTGAGCAGCCGGTGACCGTTGTAGTGGAAATCCCCGACCAGCGGCACCCGACAACCCACGTCATCGAGGCGCGCGCGGATCTCGCCGACGGCAGCCGCCGCCTGCGGCGTGTTCACGGTAATGCGCACGAGCTCCGAGCCTGCGCGCGCCAGCGCCTCGACCTGATCGGCGGTCGCCGCCGCGTCGGCCGTGTCGGTATTGGTCATCGATTGCACGACGATAGGCGCGCCGCCGCCGATGGTGACCGCGCCGACTTTGACGCCGACGCTTTCGCGGCGCTCGAAAGGCAATGGGACAGACATGGATCGTGGATGCTCCGGCCTCAGCCGGTTGAGAGTCTAACCGGCACCCGTTGGCTGTCAAGGACAGCCCCGGCGTTTCTGTCATGCGCTCTCAGCACTCGCAGCATGCTGAGCGCGTCGCGGCGCACGCCGAGGCCATTGCCCAGTCCTCGCCACGCGAGCAGGGCTGAGCAGGCGCGCTCGATGGGCTGGCGAGGATACACGCGCTCGCTCGCATAATGGATGAATTTGAGCGCCCGAAAGGCGTCGAACCACTGGAAGAAGCGCTTTCTGAACGTTTCAGCGCTGGCGCAGTTGGCGCGAATCTCGGCGTGCCGGGCGTCGATGCCGTGCTCGAGCAGAAAATCACCGATACAGGCCGGCAGTGATTCCCGTCCCCGCCATTCGCCGGGCGGCATGGCGTAGTAGCCGTCGACCGCCGCGACCAGCGCGCCGATCTCGCCGAACACGCGAGGATCGTAGACCGGCCAAGGCCGCTGTGAATCCATGAGGCGATCGTGCAGGGCACGGCCGGTACCAAAAGGTGTGCGCGTCGATGCGCGCACCGCCGGCCTGACCCGGGTTGCATTGTTCTCGCTGACGCCGCCGACGCACATCAGCTTGTTCATGAAGTAGAAGTCCTCGCCGGCCTTGCGGCGATTCATACCGCCATGACGCGCGTAGGCGTCGCCGCGCACCGCCAGGCACGAGCCGATGGTGTAGAACGCATGAGGAAAGGCCGCGTGTTGCAGCCCCTGGCGGTAGTAACGCAGAAACAGCTCGTAGTGCACAATCGCGCCGTAGAGCTCATCGGCCAGCGGCCCGTCGACGTCGTGCTCGAAATAGACGCTGCACGCGAGCGTTTCGCGATCCGCCTCGAAGTGCGCTTCGAGCGCCGTCAGGTAATTCTCGTCGCAGGTGCAATCGGCATCGAGACTGGCGATGACACCGCGCGGATTTTCGACTGCGACGAGGCGCGCCAGGGCCGCATCCATGCCGATCCTGCGCGCCAACCCCACACCCGCATCGCGCGCCGGCAGCGTGGGAAAATCGAGCACGTGAACGCGAAAGCGCGGCTCGTCGAGCCCCGCTCTCCACGCCAGCACCGCATCGATGGTCGCCCGGTTTCGCGCCTGCAGCCGCGCGTGGTCGCGTTCCGACGCGTTGACCACCAGCAGCACCTCCACCGCCCGGCGCGGGCGCGCGCAGCGGCGCAGGCATTCGAGCGTTGCGAGCGCATCCGGCTCGTCGTGGCAGGGAATGACGACCACCATCCCCAGTTGCGGATGTGCGCGCTCGCGCACGGTTACCGGGAAATGTTGATGTTTGCCCAGGTATTCATTAGCGTGTCGCAGCCTCATCGGCATTTCGCTCACCGGCCCGTCGCGCTCATGACCCGTAAATCCATCGATCTCCTCCTCGCCACCCCTCCCGAGTGGGTCGACGTGGTGCTCGCCGACTTCGACGCCTTCATCCAGGACCACGCCAACTGCGAGCGCAAAGCCTCGGCGCTCGCCATGAGCCTGGTGGTCAAACACCCGGATCGCACGCGCATCGTACCGACCTTGATCGCGCTCGCCCAGGAGGAGCTCGAGCATTTCCGAGAGGTCTACGTGCTCATGCAGTCCCGCGGCCTGGCCCTCGTCAAGGATACCCAGGACCCCTATGTCAATCAGCTCATGGCATGCATGCGCCACGGCCGCGAGGCGCGCTTTCTCGACCGGCTGCTGGTGGCGTCGCTGGTCGAGTGCCGCGGCGCCGAGCGCTTCCGTCTCATCGCCGATGCCCTGGAGGACCCGCCGCTGAAGGCCTTCTACACCTCGCTCACGAAGGCCGAGACCAAGCACGGTCACCAGTTCGTCGACATGGCGCTCGCATACGTGGACGCGGCGCAGACCTACGCGCGCCTGCAGGCACTCGCCGAGCGCGAGGCCGAGATCGTCCAGGGGCTCACCTGGCGGGCCTCCCTGCACTGAGCGCGGCGCTGCGGCCACGGCCGGCCGAATTCGGACTTTACCTGGCCCGCCCATTGAATTAGTGTAGCCGCGACACTATGTTGGTGTAACGTATACACTAACTGCCAGAGAGGCCGAGTCCGCGAGCATGCCTTTTCCGACCGAGACCGGACGCGCCGTGCTGACCACCAACATCGTGGTCTTCAGCCTGCGCGACGAGCAGCTCAAGCTGCTGCTCGTGCGGCGCCGCAACCCGCCCTTCCAGGGCTGCTGGGCGCTGCCGGGCGGCGTGGTCGGTGAGGACGAGGACATCGAAGCCAACGCCACGCGCAAGCTCGAGGAAGGCACCGGCGTTTCCGGAGTCTACCTGGAGCAGCTCTGCACCTTCGGCGACCCGGGCCGCGATCCGCGCGAGCGGGTGATCTCGGTGGCCTACTACGCGCTGGTGGCGTCGGAACGCCTGCAGGTGCGCAGCGACGCGCACGGCGAGGACGTCGGCTGGTTCGCACTGGCCGAGCTGCCGCCGCTCGCCTTCGATCACGCGAAGATGGTCCAGGTGGCCCGCCAGCGGCTGGCGGCCAAGCTCGATTATTCCACCATCGCTTTCCAGTTCATGCCGGAACGCTTCACTCTGAGCGACCTGCAGAAGGTCTACCAGATGATCCTCGATCGCGACCTCGACAAGCGTAACTTCCGTAAGCGGATGCTCGCCATGGATCAGATTCGCGAGACCGACGAGGTGCGCAGAAACGGCAGTCACCGCCCGGCGCGCCTGTATCGCGTCGCGAACCCCCAGGAAGTGCAGATTATCAAATGAGGGAACAGACGATGAACGCGCCTCTCTCCTTCCCGGTGCAGATTCCCGATGCAGCCACGGTCGCTCGCATCAACCCGCCTCTCGACGCCGACGCGCGCAAGGCGCTGCGCGAGCGCGCCAAGAGGCTGCTGCGAGAGCGGGACGCCGTGCTGGTCGCCCACTACTACACCGATCCGGATTTGCAGACGCTCGCCGACGAGACCGGCGGACACGTGGCGGATTCGCTCGACATGGCGCGGTTCAGCCACGAGCACGACGCGTCGACGGTGGTGGTGTGCGGGGTGCGCTTCATGGGCGAGACGGCAAAGATTCTCAATCCGGAGAAGCGCGTGCTGGTCCCCGAGATGCAGGCGAACTGCTCGCTCGACCTGGGTTGTCCGGCCGATGCCTTCTCCGAGCTGTGCGACGAGTATCCGGATCGCACCGTGGTCGTCTACGCCAACACCAGCGCTGCGGTGAAGGCGCGCGCCGACTGGATGGTGACCTCGGGCATCGCGCTGGACATCGTCGGGCACCTCAAAGATCGCGGCGAGAAGATCCTGTGGGCACCGGATCGCTTTCTCGGCGACTACATCCAGCGCATGACCGGCGCGGACATGCTCATGTGGCAGGCATCGTGCGTGGTGCACGAAGCTTTCAAGGCCGATGCGCTCGAGCGGTTGCGCGAGAAGCTGCCCCACGCTGCGGTGCTGGTGCACCCCGAATCGCCGCCGGCGGTGATCGCGCTCGCCGACGTGGTCGGCTCCACCAGCACGCTCATCGAGGCGGTGCAGAGCATGCCCAACGACACGTTCATCGTCGCCACCGATCGCGGCATCTTTCACAAGATGCGCGAGCTGGCGCCGGGCAAGAAGCTCATCGAAGCGCCCACCGCCGGTGAGGGCGCGACCTGCGAGAGCTGCGCGCACTGCCCCTGGATGGCCATGAACGGCCTGGCCAACCTGGTCGAGGTGCTGGAGACCGGCAACAACGAAATCCTCATCGAGGAGTCCATTCGCGCCCGCGCCGCGATTCCGGTGCAGCGCATGATGGACTTCGCCGCGGCTCGCAAGGTCGCCATCCTCGGCAACGCGTAGACCTCGATGCGCGGCCATCGCAGCTCTCGATGGGCGCTTCGCCTGTGCAGCGGTTGTGCGCGCCGCGCCGGCTAATCCTCTCGCAGCGCACCGGCGGGTGAGACCCGCGCCATGCGGTAGGCGGGGTAGACGCCGGCAATCAGCGCTGCCGCCACCGCCAGAGCCACGGCCTGCAGCAGAATCGCGGGATCCACGTGCACGTCCATGCTCCAGCCGAACGAGCGCAGATTGATGACCAGGATCAGAATCAGCGCCATGGCCACGCCCACCGGCAGCGACAGCACGCCGGCGATGAGGCCCATGACGCCGGTCTGGGTCTGAACGAGCTGCCAGACCTCCGCCGGGGTCAGCCCCTGGGCGCGCAGCACCGCGATCTCCTTGGCGCGCTCGAGCTGCAGCGCCATCAACGCGCTCAAGATGCCGACGAACGCGATGATGGTAGCGAGCGCTCTGAGCACCGAGGTGATCGTGAAGGTGCGATCGAACACCGCCATGGACGCTTTCTTGATGGCGCGCGTATCACGCACCTCCAGGTGCTGATCGCCGCCGATGGCCTCGGCAACGGCGCCACGCAGGATGCCGGTGTCGACGCCCTCGCCCGCGTAGACGCCGAGGGTCGACACCGCCGGGTCGTTCCAGTGGCGATCGTAGCTCGCCCGCGACATGACGATGGTGCCGTGCTCGGAGCCGTAATCGCGATACACCGCCGCCAGCGGAAACGCATGCACGCCGTGGTCGGTGTGCAGGCTGACCCGATCGCCAGGCGCTAGGCGTTCGCGACGCGCGAACGATTCGCTCACCAGCACCGCACCGCCGCTGTCGAAAGCCGGCCAGACGCGAGCCGCGTCGCCGGCGAGAAGCTTGAAACCCGCATAGCTTGCGCGCGCCATGGCGATCGCCACCAGCTCCACCGATCGCGGCTCGTCGCCGAGCTCGGCCGCCACCGTGACGCCGCGCCCGGCGCTCACCTCGGCGACTCCGGGCAGCGCGGCAACGCGCGCGATCACCGGCGGATCGATGGCCCGCTCACCGGTCGTGCCCGGCAGGCCGACGTACATGTCGGCGCGCATGGTCAGATCGAGCCAGCTCGAGACGCTGCGCCGGAAGCTGTCCACCATCACGCCGACGCCGACGGTCGCCGACAGGGCCACCATGAGCGCCGCCACCGCCACCGCGGTGCGGCTCAGATTGGCCGCGACGCCGCGCAGCGCCAGCCGTCCGAGCCAGCCGCCCGACCACTGCGAAAAGGGGCGCAGCACCCGCAGCAGCACCACCGTGGCGCCCGGCGCCAGCAGCGCGCAGCCGAACACCAGCACGAACAGGGCCGCGAAGCCGACGGCCGGCGAATCGCCGGGCAGCCACACCAGCACTGCGGCGAGCAGCAGCCCGGCAGCCCCTGCCAGGCTCGCCATGGGCAGGCGCCGGCGCAGGCGGCCCTCGAGCAGAGAGCGCGCCATGGCCGCGCGCGGCGCGACCCGCGTCGCCTCGAGCGCCGGCACCGCGGCTGCCGCGAGCGCCGCCGCCAGTCCGACGACGGCGCCCTTGGCGAGCACCCACGGCGTGATCGTCAGGGTGCTGACGTTGACACGGAAATACAGGTCGTTGATGGTGCGGCTGACGAGCCCCACCAGCTGCTCGGCGAGGCCCACGCCGAGAGCGAGCCCGAGGGCCACGGCGAGCAGCGCGACGAGCGCCGCCTCGGCCAGGACCAGCGTGAAGATCTCGCCGCGGGTCACGCCGGTGGCGCGCAGCTGGCCAATCAGCTCGCGCCGCTGCACGACCGAGAACGTGACCGTGTTGTAGACCAGAAACATCCCCACCATCAGCGCCAGCAGGCCGAGCATCACCAGATTGAGATTGAACGCTCCGGTCATGCGCTCGGCGAAGCGCGAGCCGCTGGCCGTGCGCACGAGCCGCACGCCGGCGGGCAGCTGCGCGCGAACGCGGCGCTGCTCCACGGCATCGGCGATCAGGTCCACGTGGCTGAGGCGCCCGAGGCGCTCGAGCAGCTCCTGGGCGGTGGCGATGTCGGTGACGACGAGGTCCGAGAGAGAGGCTCTGTCGAGCACGTCAGCGACGTCGAGCAAGGCGATCAGCACGAGCGCGCGGCGCCGGCCATTCACGACCACGCTGAAGGTATCGCCGACATCCACGCCGAGCCGCGCCGCGGTGTCGCCGGAAACGAGCGCGCTGCCCGGCTCGCCGAGCAGCCGCACCAGCACCTCGCGTTGCCCGCTGGCCGAGCGCTCGAGGCGCGGACGAAACGGCCTCTCGGCGAACACGTCGATACCCAGTATCCGCAACGCCACGCCGTCCTCGCCGGCGGCATAGCCTTCCACCACCGGCGCCGCGCGCAGGCCGGGAAGATCGCTGCGCAGGCGCGCGTAGACGCGCTCGTCGATGCCCAGCGATCCACCCTCGAGACGGTGGGTGCTGGCACCGAGCACCGCCTGGTTGGACAGCACGAAGGCACGACGGGCGCTGTCGATGCAGAGATCGATGGACACGACCACGGCGACACCGAGCGCAATGCCGAGCAGCGACAGACCGGCCTGCCACGGATGCCGAAGCCCGTAGCGCAGGCTCGCACGCCACAGCGTCGCGGTCACCGCGGCGCGCGACCTATTGAACCGGAAGCCGGTGGCGCCTCGCGCACGGCGCCCCCCTCGAGGCGCAGAACGCGATCGGCCCGCGCCGCCGCTTCCTCGCTGTGGGTCACGACGATGAGCGTCTTCGCCGCGTCGCGAATCATGTCCGAGAGCAGGCCGAGCACGATGCGCCCCGTCTCGGCGTCGAGATTGCCGGTCGGCTCGTCGGCGAGCACCAGCCGCGGCTCGTGAACCAGCGCGCGGGCCACCGCGACCCGCTGCTGCTCGCCGCCGGAGAGGCGGTCGGGAAAGCTCTCGGCGCGCGACGCGAGCTCGACGCGCTCGAGCAGCTCAGTGACGCGCGCGCGCGCAGCGTCGGCCGGGCAACCGATGAGCTCGAGCGGCAGCAGCAGATTCTCCGCAACGCTCAGCGTCGGGATGAGATTGAAGAACTGGAACACGAAGCCGACCGCATGCCGCCTCTTCAGGGTGCGCTCGCGCTCGCCGAGGGCGGTGAGATCGACCCCGTCGAGCCAGATGGTGCCGCTGTCCGGCACATCGATGCCGCTGATCAGATTGAGAAGCGTCGACTTGCCCGTCCCGCTGCGGCCGGTGACGGCGACGAACTCGCCGTCCCCGACGGATAAATCCACATCGGTGAGCACCGCGCGTCGCGTGTGCGCCTCGCGGTAGGATTTGCTGACGTGGCGTAATTCGAGCACCGGGCCTTACCGCGCGCCATCCCGCTGCCACACGAGCGTGCGGTTGTTGGCCGGCATGGCGTGGTCCGCGATCAGCGTCATCGCGACACGGGCGCCGAGCGCCGTCACGGCCTCGACGTCGCGAATGCCCATATGGGCATCGCGCGCACGCAGCACTCGGTCGAAACGGGCGTTGCCCTCGCTGGTGTACGCGCCGCCGTAGTTGAAAGGCCCGTAGAGGGCGAACACGCCGCCGGCGACGAGGAGCCGCGAGACGCCCTCGAACATCCTCACCACCGTCGCCCACGGCATGATGTGCGCGGTGTTGGCGCTGAACGCGGCATCGTAACGCCGCGCAGGCCAGTCATCGCGGTCGACGTCGAGCAGCAGCGGCGCGGGCGCGTTCTCGATGCCTTCGATCCAGGCCTCGATACCGGCGTGATTGTCAGCGACATCGCTGCTCTGCCATACGACGTCGGGCAGCTCGGCAGCGAAAAACGCGGCATGCTGGCCGGTGCCGCTGCCGATCTCCAGCACGTTGCGCCTGCCGGCGAGCAGGGGGCGCAGAACATCGAGAATCGGGCCTTTGTTGTTCTCGCACGCCTGGCAGAAAGACCTCACACCCGATGCTTCGCGACCCGCATGAACGAGCCGCTATTGTCGAGAGCCACCTGCGGGGAAGTCAACCGGGATACGGCGCCCGGCGTCGGGCCGTCAGGGAGACCCGGGCAGCAACACTTCCATGGCGATGGGCAGATGATCGGAATACCGCCAGCGCGGCACGAAGCTGCGCTCGATGCGGATCTCCGGGGTGACGAGTATGTGATCGATGCGCCGCCGCGGACGCCAGCTCGGGTAGGTGCCGTGATGGCGCACCGGCACCGCCAGGCGCGTGTTGCGGGTGAGCATCTGCATCTCGGGGCTCGATGGATCGCAGTTGAGATCACCCATGAAAATCACGTGCGGGAACTGGTTGACGAGCTCGGCGAGGTAGCCGATCTGGCGAACACGCGTGCCGCGCCCGAGCGCCAGATGCAGCACGAACACGGCGACCGGGGCGCCCTCGGCGCCGATCTGCGCCACCAGCGCGCCGCGCCCGGGCAGACCGGGAAGGCGGTGACGCGAGACATCCACCGGCGGCCAGCGACTGAGAAGACCATTGCTGTGCCTCGCGAAGCGTCCCAGGTGCCGGTTGGTCTGATCGATCCAGTAGGGAAAGTTCGAGACCCGCGCGAGATACTCCGTCTGATTGGTGTAACCGGTGCGCAGGCTGCCGGCGTCGGTCTCCTGCAGGGCGACGACGTCGTAACCGCCGAGGCAGCCGGCGATGTCGTCGAGATTTTCGCGTTGCATGCGATGCGGGACGACGTGCCGCCAGCTGCGGGTGAGATAATGCCCATAATGGTGGTAGGCAATGCCGGCCTGGATGTTGTAGCTCAGCAGGCGCAGGCGGCGGCCGCGATGACAGCCGTGGGGAGAGATTGGATTGGAAGCTGCGCTGCCGGAGCTGGTGGTGGACATCTGGTCGCGTTACCAGCGGGAGTTCTGGATACTGGGCATCGCCTCGGCCGTCATGCTGGTGATATCGGCCGCGCTGATCCCCTACTTGATAGTGAGGCTGCCCGCCGACTTCTACGCCGAAGAGAATCACCGCCGGCGGCTGTTCGAGAGCCGGCCTGTGCTGCGAATTATTTTCCTCGTCGTGAAGAACGCCATCGGCGGCGTTTTGCTCCTCGCCGGGATCGCCATGCTGCTGTTTCCCGGACAGGGCATTCTGACCATCCTGGCGGCACTCGCGCTGCTGAACTTTCCCGGAAAGCGTTCGCTCGAGATGCGCATCCTGCACCGGCCTGCAATATTGCGAACCATCAACTGGCTGCGGCTGCGCGCCGGGCGTGACCCGCTGACGTTGTGACATCCGAGACAAAGCCCGTGCCCCGTCGCAATCCCGTGTGCGTCTACATCGGTGAGGATCTGCGCCGCTATGCATTCGGCAACGGCCATCCTTTCGGCCCCGACCGCATGGATGCCTTCTGGCACGAAGCCTGCCGTCAGGGGCTCGATGCCGCGGTCTGCGTGCGCCACCCCGTTACCGCCGGCCGCGACGATCTGACGCGCTTTCACGACCCGCGCTACATCGACCGGCTGGTGGCCATGTCCAGCCACGGCAACGGCTATCTCGACAGCGGTGACACGCCCGCTTTCCAGGGCGTCTACGAGGCGGCCGCGTTCGTGGTCGGCACGACCCTCGATGCCTGCCGGCGTCTCATGGACGGCGAGTGCCGGCGTGCGTTCATTCCAATCGCAGGCCTGCACCACGCGCGACGCGCCGCGGCCGCCGGTTTCTGCGCGGTAAACGACTGCGGCGTCGCCATCGAGTATCTGAAAAGCGAATGCGCCCTGAGCCGCATCGCTTACGTCGACATCGACGCCCATCACGGCGACGGGGTGTATTACGGCTTCGAAAGCGACGCCGCCGTGGTTTTTGCCGACGTGCACGAGGACGGACGTTTTCTCTACCCCGGCACCGGGCACGCGCACGAGCGCGGCCGTGACGAAGCCGCCGGCAGCAAGCTCAACATGCCGATGCCGCCGGACGCCGACGACGCGCAGTTCCTCGCCGCCTGGCAACGGGTCGAGGCGTTCGTCGACGCCGCCCGCCCCGAGTTCATCCTGTTTCAGTGCGGCGCCGACAGCCTCGCCGGCGACCCCATCACCCACCTGCGCTACTCGAGCGCGGCGCACGCTCACGCGGCCGAGCGCCTGTGCGCGATCGCCGACAGGCACGCCGGCGGGCGCCTTCTCGCCATGGGGGGCGGTGGCTACAATCGCCGCAACCTCGCGCTCGCGTGGACCGCGGTGCTCGATAGACTGGTAGCATGCACCTGAACGAGCCCTACGAGAGCCCCTGAACGATGCGATGCCCCTTCTGCGCCGAGAAAGACACCCGGGTGGTGGACTCGCGCCTTGCCGGCGAGGGCGACGAGGTGCGGCGCCGGCGCGAGTGCAGCGCCTGCAAGGAGCGCTTCACCACCTACGAGACGGTCGAGCTGACCCTGCCGCGGGTGGTCAAGCGCGACGGCAGCCGCGTGCCCTTCGACGAGGCCCGGCTGCGCGCCGGGATGCTGCGCGCGCTGGAGAAGCGCCCCGTGGACAGCGAGCGCATCGAGCAGGCCATCGGTCACATCAAGCGCGCGCTCACCGCCGGCGGCGAGCGCGAGGTGGCGAGCCGCGTCATCGGCGAGCGCGTGATGGCGGCGCTCGGCGAGCTCGATCAGGTCGCCTACGTGCGTTTCGCCTCCGTCTATCGAAGCTTTCAGGACGTCGCCGCTTTTCGCGAAGAGGCCGAGCGTCTCGAGAACGAGCCCTCGCCGGAGGCGAGACGCAGCCAAATACCGCTGCTGCCGAACGAGTAATCGGCTCCGCCGCCGGCCCCGCCATGCACAGCGACGACCCGCGCTTCATGTCCCGCGCCCTCGAGCTCGCGGCACGCGGCCTTTACTCCGCCGATCCGAACCCGCGCGTCGGCTGCGTGCTGGTGCAGGCCGGCGAGATCGTCGGCGAGGGCTGGCACGCGCGTGCCGGCGAAGCCCATGCCGAGGTCAACGCCCTGCGCGCCGCGGGCGAGCGGGCGCGCGGCGCCACCGTGTACGTGACGCTCGAGCCGTGCTGCCATCACGGCCGCACCGGGCCGTGCACCGAGGCCCTGCTGGCAGCCGGCGTGTCACGGGTGGTGGCGGCCACCATCGATCCGGATCCGCGCACCGCCGGGAGCGGCCTCGAGGCGCTGCGCGCACGCGGCGTCGAGGTCAGCAGCGGCGTGCTCGAGGACCAGGCGCGGGCGCTCAACGTCGGCTTCCTCACGCGCCACACGCGCGGGCGGCCGTTCGTGCGCATCAAGATGGCGGCCAGCCTCGACGGACGCACGGCCATGGCCGACGGCGAAAGCAAGTGGATCACCGGCCCCGCGGCGCGCCGCGACGCGCAGCATCTGCGCGCGCGCAGCTCCGCCATCGTCACCGGAATCGGCACCGTTCTCGCCGACGATCCGGCGCTGACGGTGCGCGATGTGGCGCCCGAGGACGGCGGCCCGGTGCGTCAGCCCCTGCGCGTGGTGCTCGACCGGCGCCTGCGCACGCCGGCCGACGCTTCGCTGCTGCACCAGCCCGGCGCGACCCTGATCGCCACCAGCAGCCGGGACGCCGCCTCGCGCCGGCGGCTCGCGGATGCCGGCGCCGAGATCCTCACGCTCGCCGACGACGGTCGCGCCGGTCTCGAGGCGCTCATGACGTCGCTGGCCGCGCGCGAGTGCAACGAGGTCCTGGTGGAAGCCGGGGCGACCCTGGCCGGGGCGGTGCTCGAGGCCGGGCTCGCCGACGAGATCGTCGTTTACACCGCGCCGCTGCTGCTCGGCGATTCCGGACGCGGACTCTTCCATCTGCCCGGCATCCGGCGTCTCGCCCAGGGCCTCGCGCTCGACGTGGTCGACGTGCAACCCGTCGGCCGCGACTGGCGCACGACCGCCCGAGTGCGCTCGAGGTAGGAGCGCGACAAATGCGGGCATAATCCGGCACATGTTCACGGGCATCATTGAAGCCGTCGGGGTGGTCGGCGCCGTCGAGGCGCACGGCGCCGACCGGCGCCTGCGCATCGACGCGCCGCTGCTTGCCGAGACGCCCCCCGCCATCGGCGACTCGGTGTGCGTCAACGGCGTCTGCCTGACCGCCACCGAGCTCGCCCCGTCGGGCTTTCACGCCGACGTCTCGGTGGAGACGCTCGCCTGCACGACGCTCGCCGATCTCGGCGCGGGCGATCGGGTCAATCTCGAGCGCGCCCTGACGCCTTCGACACCGCTCGGCGGGCATCTCGTGAGCGGCCACGTGGACGGCACCGGTCGTGTTCTCACCCGCCACGACGAGGCGCGCTCGGTGCGCTTCACGTTCAGCGCGCCGGCGACGCTCGCCCGCTACATCGCCGTCAAGGGCTCCATCTGCGTCGACGGGGTGAGCCTCACGGTCAACGCGGTGCAAGCGGATGGCTTCGCCGTCAATATCGTCCCGCACACCCTCGAGGCGACCACCTTCGGCGAGTTCGCCCCGGGGCGCCGCGTGAACCTGGAGGTGGATCTGATTGCGCGCTATCTGGAGCGCCTGCTGGACGCCCGCGGATTGGATGGAGCCTGAAGGAAACGGTTACAATGCGTTGTTTTTGCGGCGAAATGTCCCATGGCGAAATTCGACTTCCAGGTCACCGAGTACGCGATTGACGGCGCGCGCTTCGCCGTCGTGGCGTCGCGCTTCAACGCCGCCATCAGCAACGCGCTGCTCGAAGGCGCCGTGACGACGCTCGCCGAGCACGGCGTGCCCGAGGATCACGTCACCGTGGTGCAGGTGCCCGGGGCGTTCGAGATTCCCATCACCGCCAAGCGCCTGGCGGCCTCCGGGCGCTACGAGGCGATCATCGCGCTCGGCGCGGTGGTGCGCGGCGAGACGCCGCATTTCGACTACGTGGCCGGCGAGTGCGCCGGCGGCGTACGCCGGGTCGCGCTGGCCGAGGACGTGCCTGTGATCTTCGGCGTGCTCACCACCGACACCGAGGAGCAGGCCCGCGCGCGCGCCGGCGGAAGCGAGGGCAACAAGGGACGCGAGGCGGCGCTCGCCGGCCTGGAGATGGTGACGCTGCTGCGTCGCCTCGAGGACTGATGGCCGCATCGTCGCGCAGTCCGCGCAGCCGCGCCCGCCGCAGCGCCCTGCAGGCGCTCTATCAGTGGCAGATGACGGGGCAGTCGCCGGACAGCATCGCCGAGCAGTTTCACGACGCGCGACCGCGCAGGCACATGGACGAGGAAACCTTCTCCGAGCTGCTGCAGGGCGTGCCGGCGCGCGTCGAGCAACTCGATGCACGTCTCGCGCCGTTTCTCGATCGACCCATCGCGCAGGTCGACGCCGTCGAGCGGGCCATTCTGCGCATGGGTGCATTCGAGCTCACCGAGCGCAAGGACGTTCCCTGGCGTGTGGTCATCAACGAGTACGTCGAGCTCGCCCGCGAGTTCGGCGCCGAGCAGAGTCACCGGTACGTGAACGGCATTCTCGACAGCCTCGCCCACAGCGTCCGTGACGCGTCGAGGCGAACCGGCTGATGCGTGCGCCGTCCGCAAACGTGAAGTTTCTCGACCTGGTCCTGGTGATCTTCGTCGCGGCGGCGTTCCTGTTCGCCTCCCCCGTCCATCTGCTGTGGATGACTCCCGAGGCGCCCTGGTACGTGCCGTACCTCATCTGGCTCGGCGTCATCGTGGTCACCGGCGTCGTTCATCATCGGCGGCATCGTGATGAGCTTTGAGCTTGGTCATCTGTTCTTTGCCGCGGTCATTTACCTGCTGGTGCTGTTCTTCATCGCCTACGCCACCGAGCAGGGCTGGATCCCTCAGCGGGTCGCGCGCCATCCGGTCACCTACGCGCTATCGCTCGGCGTCTACGCGACATCCTGGACCTTCTACGGCAGCGTCGGCTTCGCCCAGACCCAGGGCTTCAATTTCCTGAGCATCTACATCGGCGTCACCCTCGCGTTCATGCTGGCGCCGGTGCTGCTCGCGCCGATCCTGCGCATCGCCCGCGACTACCAGCTCACGTCTCTGGCCGACGTGCTGTCGTTCCGCTACCGCAGCCAGGCGGCCGGTGTGCTGGTGACGCTGTTCATGCTTTTCGGTGCGTTTCCCTACATCGCGCTGCAGATTCTCGCGGTGACCGAGTCGATCCAGATCCTCACCCAGGAGGCGCCGCCGCAGGTGCTGGCCCTGGGCTTCTGCGTGACGCTGACGCTGTTCGCCATCCTTTTCGGCGCGCGCCACATCTCGCCGCGGGAAAAACACGAGGGACTGGTGGTCGCCATCGCCTTCGAATCGATGGTCAAGCTGGTGGCGCTCGCCGCGGTCGGCGTGTTCGCCGTTTTCGGCGTGTTCGGCGGCTTCGGCGGCCTGGACGATTGGTTGTCGGTGCACCCCGAGGCGCTCGAGGCACTCTACCGGCCGGTGCGCGAAGGCCCGTGGACGACGCTGCTGCTTCTGTCTTTCTGTGCAGCCTTCCTGCTGCCGCGCCAGTTCCACATGACGTTCACCGAGAACATCGAAGAACGTACGCTTTGGTCGGCATCGTGGATGTTCCCGCTTTTCCTGTTGCTGCTGAATCTGTTCATCCCGGCCATCCTGTGGGCCGGGACCGAGCTCGGCGCCACCACCAGCGCCGACTTCTACGTGCTCGGCATCACCTTGAGCAGCGATTTCGGTGGACTCACCGCGCTCGCTTTCATCGGTGGCATCTCGGCGGCCAGCGCCATGATGATCGTGACCTCGCTGGCGCTCGCTTCCATGTGCCTGAATCACCTGCTGCTGCCGGCGAGTTACCCGGACCCGGACGTCAACCTGTACAAGTGGCTGCTGTGGGGTCGGCGCACCCTCATCGCCGTCATTATCCTGGCCGGCTACGGCTTCTACCTGGTGCTCGAGCGCAACCAGGGACTGGTGCAGCTGGGGCTCATCTCATTCGTCGCCGTGGCGCAGTTTCTGCCCGGCGTGTTCGGCCTGCTGTTCTGGCCGCGCGCGACCCGCTCGGGCTTCATCGCCGGGCTCGTCGGCGGCGGCGCCGTATGGACCGTGACGCTGCTGTTCCCGCTGCTTGCGGGCTCGGGCATCGGCGGCGAAACCCTCGTCGCGCTGTCGCTGCCACCCACCGCCGGGCGCGATCCCTGGTCGTACGCAACGGTCTTTTCCCTGGCTGTCAACGGCGTGCTGTTTTTCGCGGTCTCGCTGCTCACCCGGCCCAGCGACGAGGAGCAGCAGGCCGCCGACGCCTGCTGCCGCACGACCTACACGCTGCCGCTCGGAGCCATACCCACCGCATCTTCGCCGGGCGAGTTCAAGGAGCATCTGGCGCGCATCCTCGGCGACCAGGCGGCCGGTTTCGAGGTCGACCAGGCGCTCAAGGATCTCGGCATGAGCTACGACGAGCGCGGCAGCCGTGCCCTTCGACAGCTGCGCGAACGCATCGAGCGTAACCTGTCGGGCCTCATGGGGCCGATGCTGGCGCGCATGATCGTCGACGAGCGCCTGCAGACTGACTCCGGCGCGCGCACCGCGCTCGCCGACAACATCCGCTTCATCGAGGAACGCATCGAGCACTCGCAGATGCGCTTCGAGGGCGCGGCGGCGGAGCTCGACCGGCTGCGCCGATATCACCAGCAGACGCTGCGCGACCTGCCGCTGGGCGTCTGCGGGCTGGGCCCGGATCGGCAGGTGCTGACCTGGAATCTCGCCATGGAGGTGATCTCCGGGGTCGCGCGCGGTCAGGCCCTGGGCAGCACCGTCGAGCGTCTGCCCGCGCCCTGGTCGGCGCTGATGCTGAACTGTGTGCAGGGAAGCGAGCAGCACCTGCACAAGGTCGAGACCTCCATCAGCGGCCGGCGGCGCTGGTTCAACCTGCACAAGGCGGCCATCGAGGACCCCGCGGCGCCCGGCGAGGCCGGCGGCGTGGTCATCCTGGTCGAGGATCTCACCGACCTGCAGAACCTCGAGAGCGAGCTGGCCCACAGCGAGCGGCTCGCCTCCATCGGCCGACTCGCCGCCGGCGTCGCCCACGAGATCGGCAATCCGGTCACCGGCATCGCCTGCCTCGCCCAGAACCTGGAGAGCGAGTCCGAGGATGCCGAGGTGCGCACCACCACCCGGCAAATCGTCGAGCAGACCAGGCGCATCTCCGAGATCGTGCAGACCCTGGTCGGATTCAGCCACGGCGGATCGTTCGCCAGCGAGCCGTTCCGCAGAGTGACCCTGAGCGAGTGCATCGGCGAGGCAGCCGATCTGGTGCGCCTGAGCCACGGCGCGCGCGAGGTGCGCATGCGCATCGACTGCCCGCCGGATATCGTGCTCGACGCAAACCGCACCCGCCTGATCCAGGTGTTCGTGAACCTGCTCACCAACGCCTGCGACGCCTCCGAGCCCGGCGGCGCGGTCGTCGTCGCGGCGCGCATCGAGGGCACCAGCGCCCTCATCGAGGTCCGCGACAACGGCGCCGGCATCCCCGAGGATCTGCTCGAACAGGTCTTCGAGCCGTTCGTGACCACCAAGGGGCCGCGCCAGGGCACCGGCCTCGGGCTCTCGGTGGTCTACCGCATCGTCCAGGATCACGGCGGCCAGATCGCCATCGACAGCCAGCCGGGGCGAGGCACGCGGGTGACCATCACCCTGCCGGGGGCGATGCGGAGCGAGGCGCCGCTCAGCGAAGCCGGCGCCGCGTCGCCGGGGGCCCTGTCGTGAGCCGCATCCTGATTGTGGAGGACGAGGCCGTCATCCGCTCGGCCCTGCGCCGGCTGCTCGAACGTCATGACTACGAGGTCGTCGAGGCCGCCTCCATGGAGGAGGCGCGTGATTTGAACGACCTTCCCGGCACGGATCTGGTCATCGCCGATCTGCGCCTGCCCGGCGACCCGGGCACCGATGCCATCGGCATGCTCGAGGGCGTGCCGGTGCTCATCATGACCAGCTTCGCGAGCGTGCGATCGGCGGTGGAGTCCATGAAGCAGGGCGCGGTGGACTACATCGCCAAGCCCTTCAACCACGACGAGATGCTCCTGAGCGTGGAGCGCATCCTCGAGGAGAACCGCATCCGGCGCCAGAATCGCGCGCTCAAATCCGATATCGCCCGCGCCTACCCCGTTGCCGGCATGGTCGGCAGCTCGCGTGCCATGCAGGAGGTCTTTGCGCGCATCGACAAGGTCGCACCCACCGATGCCACGGTGCTCATCGCCGGCGAGTCCGGCACCGGCAAGGAGCTGGTGGCCCGGGCACTGCACGAGCGCAGCGAACGCCGCAGCGCGCCCATGATCACCATGAACTGCGCCGCCATCCCCGCCAACCTGGTGGAGAGCGAGCTGTTCGGTCACGAGAAGGGCTCGTTCACCGGCGCCGTGGGCGCCCAGGAAGGCGTCATCGAGGCCGCCGACGGCGGCACCCTGTTTCTCGACGAGATCGGTGAGCTGCCTCTGGAGGCCCAGGCGCGCCTGCTGCGGGTCCTTCAGGACGGCGAGATCCGCCGCGTCGGCGCGGCGCGAACCAAGCGCGTCGACGTGCGCCTGGTGGCGGCGACGCACCGGGACCTGCCGAAGATGGTGGCCGAAGGCGACTTCCGCGAGGACCTGTACTTCCGCCTGCGCGTGATGGAGATCCCGCTGCCGCCCCTGCGCGAGCGTGACGACGACATCCGCGAGCTCGCCGCGGTGCTGCTCGAGCGCAGCTGCGAGCGCCTGCACAAGCCGCGCCTCGAGCTGCAGGCCGACGCGCTCGAGGCGATGCAGGCGTATGCCTGGCCCGGTAACGTGCGCGAGCTCGAGCACGCCATCGAGCGCGCCGTCATTCTCTGCGAAGGCCACACCATCGGCCGCGAGCTGCTGGCCCTCGAGGCGCCGGGCAACGGCGCCCCGGGCCCGGCGGCCGAAGCCGCGACGGGCGCGCAGCGCGCCGGCCGCGGACGCACGGATCTTTCCCTGGAGGAGTACTTCAGGGCCTTCGTCGAGGCCCATCAAAGCGAGATGACCGAGACCGAGCTCGCCGAGCGCCTCGGCATCAGCCGCAAGGCCCTGTGGGAGCGCCGCCAGCGCCTGGGCATCCCGCGGCCCCGCTAGGCACCCGCGTTTCCAATCACCCCACGGATCCCGTTACCTCCTGTAACAGGTTATCCACATCTACTCCGGTACAACACAGAAAATTCGTATTAAGCCTCTGAAACGTAAAGCGTTCGTAAAGAGGCACAATTGTTGCACAGCCCCTCTGACGGGGTGGTTGGCGCGAGCCGAGGGGGTTCGACCTGCCGCAGCCGCAAGGGGTCCGGGGGAAGCGCGTCGATGCAGGAGCACTCGCCAACGGGCCACTCGACCAATTGGCCATTATTGGGGGGACGACAATGAGCGCATCAGTCGTTTGGTTGTTCATATTCGTCGTGCTGTATTGGGCGTATTGCATCTTCTGGGGAGTACGGGGTGCGATGCAGGCCAAGACAGCCAGTGACTATTTCATCGCCGGGCGACGCCTGTCGCTGTGGGTATTCGTGCTCGCGGCAACGGCCACGTCGTTCTCCGGCTGGACCTTCATGGGGCATCCAGGGCTGCTGTACCGCGACGGCTTCCAGTACGCCTACGCCTCGTTCTACGCCATCACCATCCCGTTCACCGGGGTCATGTTCCTGAAACGCCAGTGGATGCTGGGCAAACGCTTCGGCTTCGTGACGCCGGGCGAGATGCTCGCGCACTACTTCAAGTCGGATGTCATCCGCATTCTGGTGGTGCTGGTAGCGCTGGTGTTCTCGGTGCCCTATCTCGGCCTGCAGCTGCGCGCCTCGGGCTTCCTGTTCAACGTGCTCACTGACGGCCTGTTCTCGGTCGACGTCGGCATGTGGTTGCTCTCGGCGGTGGTGTTCATCTATGTCGCATCGGGCGGACTGCGCGCCGTGGCCTACGTGGACACCCTGCAGTGCGTCCTGCTGATGCTCGGCATCACGCTGATCGGCATCATCGCCCTTTCCTACGTCGGCGGCTGGACCAAGCTCAACGAGGGCATCTTCGCGCTCGCAGAGTTCGACAGGGCGACGGCCGCGGCGGGGCAGAAGCTCGGCACCAACGGCAAGGTGACGCTCGACGGCTACAGCCACTACATCGCCATACCCGGCGTCATCCAGTTCGTCTCCGCGGGGCCCAAGGCCGCCGGCGGCGCCTGGACCGGCATCATGATCCTGACCTACATGTTCGCGCTCATGGGCATCCATTCCTCTCCGGCGTTCTCCATGTGGGCGTTCTCCAACACCAACCCGCGGCCCTTCGCGCCGCAGCAGGTGTGGGCGTCTTCCTTCGGTATCGGCCTGATCCTGTTCTTCTTCACGGCCATGCAGGCGCTCGGCGGACACCTCCTGGGTGCCGACACCTCGTTCGCGGCGGCGCATCCCGAGCACGTCAACGACGTTCTCAGCGCCGGCCTCGGAGGCAAGGATCTGATGGAGTCGGCCGGCAAGCAGGGCATGCTGGTGCCACAGCTCATTGGACTGATGAGCGACGCGGCACCGTGGCTGGTGGGCCTGCTCGCGGTATGCGCCCTGGCTGCCATGCAGTCCACCGGCGCCGCCTACATGTCCACCGCCGGCGGCATGTTGACCCGCGATCTGCTCAAGCACTTCATGATGCCCAACGCCTCCCACGGTGCCCAGAAATTCTGGGGCCGCGTCGGCGTCGGCGTCATCGTGCTGGCTGCTCTGGTGGTTGCCACCACGTCGCGGGACGCGCTGGTGCTGCTGGGTGGTCTCGCGGTGGCCTACGGCTTCCAGATGTGGCCGTCCCTGATGGCTGTGTGCTGGTTCCCGTGGCTCACCCGCCAGGGCTGCACCATCGGTCTCATCGCTGGTCTCATCGCGGTCACCTGCACCGAGACCATCGGGCAGAACCTTGGCATCACCGCCTGGGGCCGCTGGCCGCTGACCATCCACTCGGCCGGCTGGGGCATCCTCTTCAATCTGGGATTGGCCATCATCATCTCGGCCATGACCCAGAATCAGGCTGAGACCCAGCACCGCATGAAGTTCCACAGCTTCCTGCGTGAGCACGCCTCGCTGCCAGCGGCCAAGAAGGGCCTGGTGCCGATCGCGTGGATCATCACGCTGGTCTGGTTCTTCTTCGGTATCGGTCCGGGCGCCGTCATCGGTAACACGATTTTCGGCAACCCGAACGATATGGCCACCTGGACCTTCGGCATGCCCTCCATCTGGGCCTGGCAGATCCTCTGGTGGGCACTGGGTGTGTTCATGATGTGGTTCCTGGCCTACAAGATGGAGCTCTCGACGGTTCCGGAGACGGAGATCCAGTCGCTCTACGAGGACATCGGTGATGTCCACGAGGCGTCCAAGGAGCTGTGAGGACCCGTTGACCCGCGCAGGGGGAGGCCCCGGCCTCCCCCTCGCACCAGCGCGGGTGGTCTATACTGTCAATCAACAATTTCAAATGGCGCGCCGTATCGCGCGATGGTCAGTGCCACAGGGCACACAGGTGACGTGATCTCACGAGGAACACGCACCAAAAAGCCAGCGCGGCCTCCGGTGGATACCAACAGCTAACAAATTGCGCCATTTCGAGGAGTAGGGGAGGGGCGACCCTCCTCTTTTTTTTTCTGCCATGCTGAATTTCATCGTCTGGGTCGTGATCCTGGCGGCGCTGCTGTTCTGGCCCATGAGCAAGCTCATCTGGGTCCTGAGCGTGCGCCGGCTGCAACGCAAGCTCGCACGCGAGCTCGACGAGCAGGAGGTCGCGGGTCAGATGAATCGCGCCCGCATCATCAGTGCGTTCGTTTCCATCGTGTTCTCTTTCCTCTACAACCTGTCGACCATAGGAATGCCGGGCGGTGAGTAACGCCATGTACCGGTTCCTCAAGTGGACCGCCATCACGCTTACCATCGCGTGGGTGGGATGGACGATTTACGATTCCATGATCTCGCCGCGCAATCCCGGCGACCTCCCCTACCTGGATGCGAACACGCTGTTCGAGGACGGCGAGTACGAGCGCGCGCTGGCCAAGTACGACGAAGCGCTCGCCATCGATGGCAACCACCTTCACGCGCTGCGCGGGCGCGCCCGTACCCTGATGCAGCTCGAACGCTTCGACGAGTCCCTGGCAGTATTCGACGCGGCCATCGCACGCCAGCCCGATTTCGGCGCGAGCTACGCCAACCGCGGCATCCTGCGCGATCGCATGGGCCACTACGAGAAAGCTATCGCCGACTACGAGCAGGCCCTGGCGCTCGATCCCGAGCTCGCGGAAGGGCCGCACTGGTTGACGCGATTCCTCAGAAAGCAGGCGCAGAAACCGCCGGGTATCGCCGAGCGGGCGGCCTACCTTCGCAGCGAGCTCGCCAAGCCGGAGAAGGAACGTCTGTTGCGGGTACCGGAGCTGGATGATGAGCAGCGAAGCTACAAGCAGTAGCGACCGTTATCTTGGTGGCGGCTTGGCGTAATTGAGTAAACTCTGCCCTAACCCCACAGCTTCAAGACATCGGCCAGCAGCACGCGAAAGAAGAACAGCAGCGCGATGGCTCCGAACAGGAGTCGCACGAAGTCCGACTCGCCCTCCTCGTCCCGCCAGGTAAGACCGTGGTAGGCGACGATGGCGGTGACGATGAGAAACAAGATGTTCAGAGCCATGTTCGGGATTCGCGCTCAAGGAGCCGCATCGTTGCGCGCTGCCAGTTATAACACAAATGCCAAGCGCCCCTGATACGTTGACGCCGACGATCCCCGTCACCGAAGTGCATGCCTTCGGCGCCGACGAGGATGTCGTCGTCGCCATCGATACGCTGGTCGAAGGCGTGCACTTTGCCATCGAGACGGCACCGGCCGACGTGGGCTTCAAGGCCCTGGCGGTCAACCTGAGCGATCTCGCCGCCATGGGCGCCACGCCCCGGGCCGTGCGATCGAGCCTCACCCACCCCGACGGCGACGACGCGCGCTGCTGGCAGCGCGCCTTCGAGCAGGGCCTGTTGGCCCTCGCCGAACGCTACCGGCTCGACGTCGCGCCCCCGGTGACGGCCCGCGGCAGATTGAGCGTGACGGTGGAGGCGCTCGGCAGCGTGCCCCGCGGCGCGGCGTTGCGCCGCGCCGGCGCCGCGGCCGGGGATCGCATCCTGGTGACCGGCACCCTCGGCGACGCGGGTCTGGCACTGGCCGACGAGGGCGCCGCGCTGTCGACGGCCGCCCGCGCGTGGGTGCGGGCACGCCTGCATCGGCCCGAGCCGCGGGTGCAGGCCGGCATCGCGCTGCGCGGGCTGGCTTCCGCCGCCATCGACGTGTCCGACGGCCTGGCCGCGGACCTGGGTCACGTGCTGGCGGCGAGCGCCTGCGGCGCGCGCATCGAGCTCGAGCGCCTGCCGCTGTCGTCGGTGCTCGCCGAGGCGCTGCCCCGCGAGCGCGCCTGGACGCTGGCGCTCGCGTCGGGGGACGACTACGAGCTGTGCTTCACCGTCTCCCCCGGGGACCTGGACGAAGCCGAGCACCGCCTGCAGGCCGTGGGCTGCCCGGTGAGCGCCATCGGCACCGTGACCGCGGCACCGGGCCTGCACATCCAGCGCGCCGACGGAACGCCCTTCACGCCCGCGCCCGGCTACCGGCATTTCCCGTGAAGCGCCCTTCCCCGCCGCCGCGCATCCCCGTCGCGGCCCTGCGCGAGCCCCCCGTGCTGCTCGCCAGCGGCTTCGGCGCGGGCCTCGCGCCCGTGGCCCCCGGAACCGCCGGCAGCCTGGTGGGGGTGCTCATCTATATCCCCATGGCGGATCTGCCGATTCCGCTCTACCTGGCGGTGGTGCTGGTGCTCGCCATCGCCGGCGTGTGGCTCTGCGATCGGGCCGGCCGGCGCCTGGGTGTCACGGACCATCCGGGCATCGTCTGGGACGAGATCGTCGGCCTGCTCATCGCCCTCACCGGCAGCCCCTGGAGCTGGCAGGGCACGCTGCTCGGATTCGTGCTGTTCCGCCTCTTCGACATTCTCAAGCCCTGGCCCATCGGGCGCATCGACCGCGGCGTGGCCGGCGGCCTCGGGGTCATGCTCGACGACGTGGTCGCCGGCCTGTACGCGCTGGCGAGTCTGCAGATTTTGCGAAACGCGTTCGGGATCCCCTGAATTGGACCGCTATAATTCCGGTATTCGCGCACCCCGGGGGACTGTCGCGTCATGCATCGACCACCGACGGCAAGCATCGTCACCGGCGCCACGGCCGTGGTCGCCGTCCTGTGCCTGGTGCTCGCTGCGCCCCGCGCCGCCGCGGACGTGTGGCGGTTCGTCGATCGCGACGGCGTCGTGCATCTGTCCGACCGGCCCATGGGACCCGGCTCCGAGCTGCTGGTGCGCGGCAAGCGGGGCTACGAGCGCCGCGGCAGCGCGCACAGGCCCCCGAGCCAGCACATGGAGGAGAACCAGCGTCGCTACACGCATCTCATCGACCGGGTGGCCCGGGAGCTGAGCCTGGATCGCAACCTCGTCCACGCGGTGGTGCGTGTCGAGTCCGCCTACGATCCCAGCGCCGTGTCGCGCGCCGGCGCCGTCGGCCTCATGCAGCTGATGCCGGAGACGGCAAAACGCTACGGCGTGCGCGACTCGCGCAATCCCACCCAGAACCTGTACGCCGGGGTGCTTCACCTGCGCAATCTCATCCAGCAGTTCAACGACGTGGTGCTGGCGCTGGCCGCGTACAACGCGGGCGAGAACGCCGTCATCGGCTACGGCTACAAGGTCCCGCCCTATCCCGAGACCCAGGACTACGTGCGCAAGGTGCTGATCTTCTACCGCAGGTTCAGCGGCGCGTACAAAGCCTCCTGATCGCCATCGTCGACGTCGCCGCCCGCCGGCTGTCGAGCGCCGGGGGCCGGCGCGCGTACAATGGGGCGGTCGCGGCCGCAGCGGGTTGCCCCGCACTACCAGCATGTCCCTCGGCGAGTTCGCCCTCATCGATCGCTTCTTCACCCGCCCGCTGCCCGTGCGCGACGACGTGCTGGTGGGCATCGGCGACGACGGCGCGGTGCTGCGGCTCGGCGCCGGCGAACTCCTGGTGACCGGCGTCGCCGTCTACGCCGGCGCCGCCCAGCAGGCGCGCGCGCACGACCCGGCGCGTCTCGGCAACGACGTCATGGCAACGGCCCTCAACCGGCTGGCGGCGGCCGGTGCGCAGCCGGCCTGGGCGACGCTGGCGCTCACGGTTCCCGAGGCCGACGAGGCCTGGCTGGGCGCGTTCAGCGACGCGCTGTTCGCGGTCGCCGTGCCCTGCTCGGTGGCCTTGGTCGGCGGCGACACCACGCGTGGCCCGTTCGCCGCCACGGTGATCGGCCACGGACGGCTCGCCGGGGCCGCCGCCGCGCGCGCACCGCGTATCGGCGCCGGCGACGGCATCTACGTGAGCGGCTGCCTGCAGGTGGACGTGGCCGCGGCGCGGCCCCTGCCATCGATGGTTCGCGTCGCCCTCGGACGTCGCGTGCGCGCCTGTAACGGTGCCGCTGCCGATTTGAGCGAGGGGCTGGAGGCGGCGCTCGCCGCGCTGCTCGCGCCCCTGGGACTGGGCGCACGCATGGATCTGGCGGCGCTGCCGCTGGCGGCGGCGGCGCGCCGGCGACTGGACGCCGATGGCGACTGGTCGGCGCTGCCGCGGGCGTGCGGTGACCTGGAGCTCTGCTTCAGCGTGCCGGCGCACGCGCACACCGACCTCATGGCCTGGGCCGGCGAGTCCGGCACAGCGGTGACGCGCGTGGCGACGGTGGCCGACTCGCCGGCCGTGACGTTCATCGACGGCCATGGCCGGCCGCTGCCCGAGCCCGACGGCCTGCCGTGAGCGACGCGCGCCGCTGGCATCCGAATCCGCCGCCGCGCAGCGAGGACGAGCTGCTCGCCCGGGCGGTCGGCATGGCGGGCGCGCCGCTGGCCGCGCTCGCCGCCGGTCAGCGGCGCCCGGTGCCGAGCGACAGCCGCCGCGCCAAGGGCTGGGCGGGGCAGCTCATCGAGACCTATCTGGGCGCTACCGCCGGCTCGCGATCGGAGCCGGATTTCCAGCTCATCGGCGTGGAGCTCAAGACCATCCCGGTGAGCCGCGAGGGCGAGCCGAGGGAGTCCACCTACGTCTGCACGGTGCCCCTGACGGGCGCGTCTTCCGGGCACTGGCGTGGCTCGAACGTGTACGCCAAGCTCGCCCGGGTCCTGTGGGTGCCGGTGGTGAGCGACGCCGACACCGCCCCCGGCGATCGCGTGCTCGGCTGGCCGCTGCTGTGGAGCCCGTCCGCGCAGGAGGAGGCAGCGCTCGCCGCGGACTGGCACGAGCTCATGGACATGGTGTGCCTGGGCGAGCTCGAGCACATCAGCGCCCACCACGGCGCCTGCCTGCAGATTCGACCCAAGGCCGCCGACTCGCGCGCGCGCCGCTGGGGCATCGGCGAGAGCGGCGAGCACGTGCGCACTCTGCCGCGGGGATTCTACCTGCGCCCGAGCTTCACCCGCGCCATTCTCGAGAAGCACTACGCGCTTTGAGCCGTGAAAGGCGCGCACGCCTCTCGGCCGGCCGGGAGAGCATTGCGCTCGGCGCCCCTTCTCGATGCGCTGCGCTGCGCGGCCCGGGTGTCATGGGTCCCGCTCGACGAGCTCGATGGCGAACAGGCTCGGCCAGCGCTTGCCCGTGACCAGCACCCGCCCGCTTCCCGGAATGTAGGCAATGCCGTTGAGCACGTCGGTGCCCGGCTCACCGCGCATGCGATCGGTGAGCGCCGAGAGATCGACGAACCCGGTGACGCGGCCGGACGCCGGATCGATGCGCACGATGCGCGACGACTGCCAGACGTTGGCGAAAACGCTGCCGCCGATGTACTCGAGCTCGTTGAGCGATCGAACCGGGCCGCTCGCGTCGTGCACCTTCACCCGTCGCACCTCGGTGAAGCGGTCGGCGTCGAGAAAGTACAGCGTGTCGCTGCCGTCGCTCATGATCAGGTGCCTGCCGTCGTGGGTGAGCCCCCAGCCCTCGGTGGCGTAGCGGAACTGCCCGAGCGGGCGCAGGTTGGCGCGCGAGTAGACGATGGCGGTGCCCGAGCGCCAGGTGAGCTGGATGAGACGCTCGCCGATGGCCGTCAGCCCTTCGCCGAAGTGCTGCGGCGCGAGCGGCCTTGCCGCCAGAATCCGACCGCTTGCCAGATCCACCCGGCGCACGCTCGAGCGCCCGTAGAGTCCGGTGCTCTCGTACAGCGCGCCGCCGGCGTAGACGAGACCCTGCGTGTAGGCCTGCGGATCATGGGGATAGGTGGCGACGACGCGATAACCGATGGACACCGGCACCTCGGCGCGCACACCCGCGAGACCGAGCAGCCCGGCGAGCGCGAGCGCCCAGGCTGCCGCGGCCGCTCGCGCACGCAGGATCAACCCCGCCCTACCCGCCCGAGGTCCAGCTCGCCGCGCACCACCGTCACCGCCTCGCCGCCGACCTTGACGGTCTCGATGGCATCGCGCGGTCCGACGACCTCGACGAACGCCTTGCCCGGGCGCCCCATCCAATGACCCTGCTCGGCGACGAACGCGGGCGTGTCGATGACACCGTAGTGCCACAGGTACGCGGCCATGCCGCCGGTGGCGGAGCCCGTGAACGGATCCTCCGCGCCCCCCGGCAGCGCGCCGACGTGACGGGCGAAGGTCGCACCCGCCTCGGTGACGCCGCCGAGCGCGAACACGTGGGGGCTGAAGAAGTCGCCCCCGGCGGCGAGCGCCGCGTAGGCATCGGCATCGATCCGCACGCGGCGCAGCGCGTCGTGGCTCGCCACCGGGATCATCAGCTGCGGCGTGCCGGTGCTGACGGTCTGCGGCGTGAGCCCCGGCATGGCGTCCTCGGCCGACAGGCCGAACACCGGTAGCAGGTCGCGCGCCTCGTAGCGCGCCATGAACGCGGGCCGCATCTGCGACATGACGACGCGTCCCGGGCGCCCGTCCCGTGCGTGCACCTCCACGTCGATGATGCCCGCCTTGAGCTCGAGTGAGATGCGCGTCAGCGCGCCGTCGAGGCTGCGTCGCCCGGACTCGAAGAGGGCGAACACGGTGGCAATGGTGGGGTGCCCGGCCAGCGGGATCTCGCGGTTCGGAGTGAAGTAGCGCGCGCCGACGTCGGCGCTGCGTGCGCGCTCGACGAAAGCCGTCTCCGACAGGTTCATCTCCCGGGCGATGCGCAGGCGCAGATGGTCATCGAGATCGTCGGCGTCGAAGACCACCGCGCAGGGGTTACCGCCGAGCGCGCGATCGGTGAACGCATCCACCTGCATGAAAGGATACGTGCTCATGGTGCGTGCGCCATGTTACCCGTTTCGAGACTGCCTGCGGACGCCTACGGCGTGACGTTGATGCCGACGCGCCTCTGCGGCTCGCTCGCATGGCAGTCCATGAACCAGTGAATGCTCTCGCGCCCGCTCACCGTCGTCGCGCTCACGGTGTTTCCATGCGCGTCCATGAGCAGACAGTTCATGGCGCCATAGCTCGACAGCGCGTGGACGTCCTTCATCGCGCGCCTGGCGGCGGCCTCGACGCCGAGGCCCTCGGCGAGAAAGTGGATGAGCGATCTCGCCGTGCTCGCACGCATGGAGAGCTCGCCCCGGCCGGTGCAGGCGGCCGCCCCGTAACGGTTATCGCAGTAGTTTCCAGCGCCGATGATGGGACTGTCGCCGAGCCTGCCGGGAAACTTGAGCGCCGTGCCGCTGGTGGAAACGGCGCAGGCGACATTGCCGTCGGCGTCCATCGCCTGGACGTTGACCGTGCCGTGGTGGTCGTCGGCAAGGCGCGCGTACCACTCGCGCAGCCCCTGGCTGCGAACGTATTCGACGACCCAGGCCTGAGACTCGTCGATGCCCTCGTGCTCGAAGGCGTCGGCAACGAACGAGCGGTAGACCCTTCTGCTCGTCTCGGTTTCCAGATCGCCGGCCTCACAGCCCATCATACGCGCGAAGCGCTCCGCGCCCTCGGCCACCAGCAGCACGTGCGGGCACTCCTCGAGCACCCGCCGGGCGACGCTGATGGGGTGCTTGAAACCCTTGATGGCACCCACCGCCCCGCTTCTCAACGTCCTTCCGCACATGATGCTGGCATCGAGCTCAGGCACGCCGAGGAGATTGGGGATACCGCCCGTGCCGACCGAGGTGTCCTCGGGGTTGTCTTCCACGAGCCGCGTGGTCGCTTCCACGGCGTCGAGCGCCGAGCCGCCCTGCCCGAGTATCGCCGCGCCCGCGTGCAGGAACGCACCCGCGTTTCGCGTGCCGATGATGAATGGCTGAATCACGCGATGCCCGCGCCGGGGCGCCGCTCAGATGCTGCGCACATGGGCGGACCCGCCGAGCGCGCGCATCTGGCGCTGAATCCACCGCGCCCGCTGGCGCACATAGGCCGACGGGCTCTCGACCCGCAGGCGCACCGGGTTGGGCAGCACCGCGGCCAGCAGCGCCGCCTCGTAGGCGCTGAGCTGCGATGCGCGCTTGCCGAAAAAACGTTCGCTGGCGGCGCCGACGCCGAAGGTCTTGTCGCCGAACTGGGCGACGTTGAGATAGACCTCGAGGATGCGGCGCTTCGACCAGCAGAGCTCGATGAGGACGGTGAAGTAAGCTTCCAGGCCCTTGCGCAGCCAGCTGCGGCCGGGCCAGAGAAACAGATTCTTCGCCACCTGCTGACTGATGGTGCTGGCTCCGCGCATGCGTCCGCCCCGCTGCCGCTCCTCGATGGCGTCCTGGATGGATTCCACGTCGAATCCCCAGTGCTCGGCGAAACGCTGATCCTCCGAGGCGATGACCGCCAGACCGGCATTCTCGGAGATCGCCTGCCAGGCGACCCAACGGTGCTCGACGTCACGGGCGCGGCCCCCTGCGAGCAGCTCCGAAGCCTTGCGCTGGAGGATGAACGAGGTGGTGAGCGGATCCATCCATCGCCACGCGAGCACCGCGCCGGCGCTGCCCACCATCAGCAGCGCGACGCTGACGAGTAAGATAAAAATCAGCCGGCGAATGCGACGGCGCCGGCGTCGAGCCCTCAGCACGGGCGCCTCCGCACGCCGCGAACCTCGGAATGACTTTAGTCAAACCGCGACTACTCGTCCGTGACACAGCCCTCGGAAGCGTTCTTGACCGTCTTGATGTACCGGCCGAGGGTGCCGCGGGTCTCCTTGTAGGCGGGCATGGTCCAGGCGGCGCGCCTCGCCTCCATCTCGGCGTCGTCGACATCGACGCTCAAGAGGTTGCGCTCGGCATCGATGGTGACGCGATCGCCGCTGTTGACGAGTCCGATGGGACCACCCTCCTGGGCCTCGGGCACCACGTGCCCGATGAGGAAGCCATGCGACCCGCCGGAGAAGCGGCCGTCGGTGATGAGCGCCACGTCGTTGCCGAGACCCGCGCCCATGATCGCCGAGGTGGGCGTCAGCATCTCCGGCATGCCCGGACCGCCCTTGGGGCCCTCGTAGCGGATGACGATGACGTCACCTTTGTTGATCCTGCCCTCCTCGAGGGCCCTGAGCATGTCTTCCTCGGCATCGAAGACGTTGGCCGGTCCCGAGAAGACGAGTCCCTCCTTGCCGGTGATCTTGGCGACCGCGCCGCCCGGGGCGAGATTGCCCTTGAGGATCTGAATGTGTCCGCTCGGCTTGATGGGGCGATCGAGCGGATGGATGATCGCCTGCCCTTCGCTGAGCCCCGGCAGGTCGGCGAGATTCTCGGCGACGGTCCGTCCGGTGACCGTCATGCAATCACCGCGCAGCAGATCGTTCTCCAGCAGATATTTCATGACCGCCGGCGTGCCACCGACCTGGTGCAGGTCCTCCATCACGTAACGCCCGCTCGGCTTGAGATCCGCGATGAACGGAATGCGATCGCTGATGGCCTGAAAGTCGTCGATGGTGAGATTGACCCCGACCGCGCGCGAGATGGCGATCAGGTGCAGCACGGCATTGGTGGATCCGCCCAGCGCCATCACCATGACCATGGCGTTCTCGAACGCGTCGCGGGTCATGATGTCCCTCGGCTTGAGATCGTTCTCGAGCAGCCCGCGAACCACCTCTCCCACGCGCAGACACTCCTCGAGCTTTGCCGGGCTGGTCGCCGGCGTCGACGAGCTGTAGGGCAACGACATGCCCATGGCCTCGATAGCCGTCGCCATGGTGTTGGCGGTGTACATGCCGCCGCAGGCGCCGGCGCCGGGACAGGCATTTCTGACGATGTTCTGGCGCTGGCCGTCGTCGATGTGTCCGGCGAGAAACTCACCGTAGCTCTGAAACGCGGAGACGATGTCCACGGGCTTGCCCTCGGCGCGCCCTGCGCGAATCGTGCCGCCGTAGACCATCAACGCAGGGCGATTGATGCGCCCCATGGCCATCATGCAGCCGGGCATGTTCTTGTCGCATCCGGGAATGGAGACGTTGGCGTCGTACCACTGACCGCGCGTCACCGTCTCTATGGAATCCGCGATCAGATCCCGTGATTGCAGCGAGAACGACATGCCCTCGGTGCCCATGGAGATACCGTCGCTCACGCCGACGGTGTTGAAACGCATGCCCATCATGCCGGCGGCCTCGACGCCTTCCTTGACCTTCTCGGCGAGCCCCAGCAGGTGCATGTTGCAGGGATTGCCTTCGTACCAGACGCTGGCGATACCGACCTGGGCCTTGTCCATGTCCTTCTCGGTCATGCCGGTCGCATAGAGCATGGCCTGAGAGGCACCCTGGGATTTCGGTTGTGTGATTCGGGCGCTGTAGCGGTTTATTTCACGTGCCATGCCTGTCTCCGTTCGAGTGGGGTGTGCCAGCCGCCGGCGGCGCCCCCTGGAACACCGCCGCGGCAGCCATTCTGACAAAAAACCGCAAGCCTCAAAAGGCGCTTGCATATCGCCGGTAAGCGACTGGAAATACTGGAAAACCCGCCTTCGACACGCTATCGTCCAAAGACCCGTCGAGCGTGCCTCGAGAGGCCGGCGAGACGGGTCATTGCGTTATGAAGGACCGTTTTTCACCGCTCCAGGGCCCATGAGCACCAGCAAGCCCGTCATCGGCATTCCCGCCTGCCGAAAGCGCATCGAGCCGCACATGTTTCACGCCGTCGGCGAGAAATACGTCGCCGCCGTCGCCACCGCCGCGGGCGGCTTGCCGCTGCTCATCCCGGCACTCGGCGGCCGGCTCGCGCTGGCCGAGCTGCTCGGCATGCTCGACGGCCTGCTGATCACCGGCAGCCCTTCCAACGTGGAGCCCCATCACTACGGTGGCGAGCCGAGCGAGCAAGGCACCCTGCACGATCCGCACCGCGACGCCACCACTCTGCCGCTGATTCGCGCGGCCATCGACGCCGGGCTGCCCGTGTTCGCCATATGCCGTGGATTCCAGGAGATGAACGTGGCCTTCGGCGGCAGCCTGCATCAGAAAATTCACGTGGTTCCGGGCCGCATGGACCACAGGGAGGATTCCGCGCAGGCAATCGATCTGCAGTACGCGCCGGTTCACGAGGTGCAGCTGGCCGACGGCGGGATGCTGCATCGACTGCTCGGCACCCGCGTCATCGAGGTGAACTCGCTGCACGCCCAGGGTATCGACCGGCTGGGCGAAGGGCTCGTCATCGAGGCCACCGCGTCCGACGGCACGCTGGAGGCGCTCAGAGTCGCCGACGCACGCTCCTTCGCGCTCGCGGTGCAATGGCATCCCGAATGGCAGGTAATGAAAAATCCGCACTCGCTCGCGCTGTTCGAAGCCTTCGGCGATGCTTGCCGCGCCCACGCCCGAGAGACCAGGAGTCATGACGTCGATTCCGAAGTGGTGTGAGCAGCGCGCCATTACCGAGGTCGAGGCGTTGATGCCCGACATGTCCGGCGTTGCGCGCGGCAAGATCATGCCCGCCGACAAGTACTGCGAGGACGAGGGCATGAATCTGCCCGAGGCCTTGCTGCTGCTGACGGTGACCGGCGACTATCCCGAGGACGTGCGCGCCATCAATCCTTCCGATGGCGACATGCTATGCCGCGGTGACGCTTCCTCCATCCGGCTGGTGCCGTGGGCCGAGGAGCCCACTGCGCAGGTCATCCACGACTGCTTCTATCCCGACGGCGAGGCGGTCGAGGCCGCACCACGACACGTCCTGAGGCGCGTGCTCGATCTCTACGAGGCCCGCGGCTGGAGGCCAGTCGTCGCTCCCGAGCTCGAGTTCTACGTGGTCAAGCCGAATACCGATCCGGACTATCCCCTCGAGCCGCCGGTCGGGCGCTCCGGACGCGCCGAGAGCGGCCGTCAGTCCTACAGCATCGACGCCATCAACGAGCACGAGCCGCTCATCGAGAACATCTACAACTACTGCGAGGCGCAGGACATACAGCTCGATACGCTGATCCACGAATCCGGCGCCGCGCAAATGGAGATCAACCTCAATCACGGCGATGCGCTCGACCTCGCCGACCAGGCGTTTCTGTTCAAGCGCACCGTGCGCGAGGCGGCGCTGCGCCTCGATATGTACGCGACGTTCATGGCCAAGCCCATGGAGCGGGAGCCCGGCAGCGCGATGCATATTCATCAAAGCGTCGTCGATATAGAGACCGGCAGAAACATCTTCAGCGACGGCAATGGCGCAGAGACCCCGCTGTTCTACGCCCATATCGCCGGACTGCAGAAGTATCTGCCAGCCGCCATGTCCATCTTCGCACCCAACGTCAACTCTTATCGACGCATCACGCGCTGGTATGCCGCACCCATCAATGTGCAGTGGGGTTACGACAATCGCACCACCGGGCTGCGCGTGCCGATGTCTGAGGCGCAGGCGAGGCGCATCGAGAATCGCGTCGGCGGCGCCGACGCCAATCCGTATCTGGCCATTGCGGCGTCGCTCGCCTGCGGGTATCTCGGCATGATCGAGAAGCTCGAACCCAGCGAGCCGTTGAACGGCAGCGCCTACGAGCTGCCGTTCTCGCTGCCTTTCGGACTGCAGGAATCGCTGCGACTGCTGCGCGAGTGCACACCTCTCATCGAGATACTCGGTGAGCATTTCGTCCTCGCCTACACGGCGGTCAAGGACGGCGAGCTCAATCACTACCACAAGGTGATCAGCTCCTGGGAGCGGGAATTCCTTCTTCTGAACGTATGAACATGACAATACCCGGCAGAAATCTCGACACCGCGCAATGGCAGGAGCTCGATCGGCTCCACCACGTGCACCCTTTCACCGACTCGAAAGCCCTGAACCGCAAGGGCAGCCGCATCATCACGCGCGCCGACGGCGTCTACGTGTGGGATTCGGACGGTCGGCGTATTCTCGACGGCATGGCGGGCTTGTGGTGCGTGAACATCGGTTACGGGCGCAAGGAGCTCGCGCGGGTTGCCTACGAGCAGATGCAGGAGCTGCCCTACTACAACATCTTCTTTCAAACCAGCCATCCACCCGCAACCGATCTGGCGGCGCTGCTCTCGGAGGTAACGCCCGCGCATCTCAATCACGTGTTTTTTACCAACTCGGGCTCCGAGGCCAACGACACCGTGGTGCGCCTGGTGCGTCGTTACTGGGATATCAAGGGCAAGCCCGCACGCACCGTTATCATCAGCCGCGAGAATGCCTACCACGGCAGCACCATGGCCGGCGCCAGCCTCGGCGGCATGAAGCCCATGCACCGCCAGGGCGGATTGCCGATACCGGACATCGAGCACATCATGCAGCCGTACTGGTACGCGCTCGGCGAGGGGCTCACGCCGGAGGAATTCGGATTGCGCGCGGCGCGCGCGCTCGAGGAACGTATCGAGCACCTCGGTCCCGAGCGTGTCGCGGCGTTCATCGGCGAGCCCATCCAGGGCGCCGGCGGCGTCATCGTCCCCCCCGAGACCTACTGGCCCGAGATCGTGCGCATCTGCAGAAAATACGACATTCTGCTGGTAGTCGACGAAGTCATCTGTGGATTCGGCCGCACGGGCAAATGGTTCGGCAGCGATTACTACGGCCTCGAGCCGGATCTCATGAGCATCGCCAAAGGGCTTTCGTCGGGCTACCTGCCGATCGGAGGTGTCATGCTCAGCGACGCCGTAGCCGACGTACTCATCGAGAAAGGCGGTGAATTCCAGCACGGGTTCACGTATTCGGGCCATCCCGCCTGCTGCGCGGTCGCCGCGGCCAACGTGCGCATACTGCGCGACGAGCGCATCATCGAGCGGGCCGAGCAGGAAACCGTTCCCTACCTGCAGTCGCGGATTCGCGAGTTCGAGACCCACCCACTGGTGGGAGAGGTGCGGGGAGTCGGAATGCTCGGCGCGCTGCAGCTCGCCAAAAACAAGGACACGCGCTTGATGTTCGATCCGCCCGGTGACGTGGGCAGCCTGTGCCGTGACCACTGCACCGCCAACGACCTGATCATGCGCGCCGTCGGCGACTCGATGATCGTCTCGCCGCCGCTCGTCATCAGCCGCTCCGAGATCGACGAGCTGATTGACAAGGCTGCCCGTGCGCTCGATCTGACCGCCCGCGACCTGGGCATCTCCTGAAGCAAAGCCGTGGACGACCCTACCAGCTTCGTGCGCAGCTTTCGCGGCTCCGCGCCGTACATTCACGCGCACCGCGGGCGCATTTTCGTCGTCCAATTCGAGGGCGATGCGCTGTCGCTTGGCGAGTTCCCTGCGCTGGTCCACGACATGGCGCTGCTGCAAAGCCTCGGCATAAAGCTGGTCGTGGTGCTCGGCGTCCGCCCGCAGATTGACGAGCGCCTGCGCCTTCGCGGCCTCGAGACCCCTTTCGTGGACGGCGTGCGCGTCACCTCGCCCGAAGCGCTCGACGCCGTCGTCGATGCCACAGGCTCGGTCCGCGCGCACGTCGAGGCGCTGCTCTCCATGGGACTCGCCAACTCGCCGATGCACGGCGCGCGTGTTCGCGTCGCGTCCGGCAATTTCGTCACGGCGCGCCCTATGGGTATTCGCGACAGGGTCGATTTCGCCTTCACCGGGGAGGTTCGCCGCGTCGACACCGCGGCCATCGGTCGGCACCTCGACGACGGCAGCATCGTGCTCGTGGCGCCGCTCGGCTACTCGCCCTCCGGAGAGGTGTTCAACATGCGCGCGGAGGACGTGGCCACGGAGATCGCCATCGAGCTCAAGGCCCACAAGCTGCTGCTGCTGCGCCGCGAGCAGCTGCTCGAAGGTCCGAGCGGGGCGATCAACCGTCAGCTGACGCTCTCCGACGCACGCCAGGCGCTGGGCGCGCTGCCGCGATCGGGTAGCGCATCGGCGGACATCGCGCGCGAGTTCCTGACCCACGCGGTACGCGCCTGCGTGAACGGCGTCGCGCGCACTCATCTGCTCGACTATCGCATCGACGGCGCGCTGCTGCTGGAGCTTTTCACCCGCGACGGTATCGGCACCATGGTCACCGCGGAGGCTTACGACACCATTCGGCGGGCGACGGTGGAGGACATCGGAGGCATTCTCGAGCTGATCGCGCCGCTCGAGGCCCAGGGCGCGTTGGTGCGCCGCTCCCGGGACAAGATCGAAACCGCCATCCACGACTTTCTGGTGCTCGAGCGCGATGGCGCCATCATCGCCTGCGCGGCGGTGCACCCCTTTGCCGAGGACCGCGTAGCGGAGCTCGCCTGCCTGGCCGTGCTCGACAGCTACCGAAAGAGCGGTCGCGGCGATCTGCTGCTCTCGGAGGTCGAAAAGGAGGTGCGCGCCAACGGCGTCGATCGTCTCTTCGTGCTGACCACCCAGGCCACCCACTGGTTCAAGGAACGTGCCTTCGAGGAGGCCAGCATCGGCGATCTGCCGGTGCAGCGCCAGGCGCTTTACAACTACGAGCGTGGCTCGAAGGTCCTGATCAAGAACCTCGCGTGCGCCTAGCGCGGCGCTCCCGTGTTCGCCTTTGCCAAGGCGACTTGGAGCATAACGGGACTTGGGGTATGGTGTGCGCGTCGGTGCCGCGCAATCGCCGCGTTGGTGCCTCACGGGAGAGAATTCCGATGAACCGGGATCAATTCGAGCAACGCATGCAGGAAAAGGGTTACGGGAACGCCGAGGTCAAGACGTATCCGCCAAACACCGATGGGCCGATGCACACCCACGACGTTTCGGTGATGGCATTGGTGTTGAGCGGTGAGATCACGCTCGCCCTCGAAGAAAGCTCGACGACCTACGCGGTGGGCGAGTGGTGCGAGCTTGCCGCCGGAACGCTGCACACGGAACGAACCGGGGCAAGCGGCGCAAGCATTCTACTCGCCTACAAGTAACCGGAGCTCGGCGCGGCGGCGTCGACTCAGGCGGACGCGCCCCGCGCCCCCGCCAACTGCGTCTCGATGGCCCGCAGGGCGGCCGCCGGATCCGCTGCCGCCGTGATCGGCCGGCCGACAACCAGATAGTGGGCGCCATCGGCGATGGCGTCGGCCGGGGTCGCCACGCGGGCCTGATCGTCCGCGTCCGCGCCCGCCGGGCGCACACCCGGCGTGACCCTCAGGAACGCCGGCGGCAGCGCTGCCGCCAGCGCACGCAGCTCCTTCGGCGAGCAGACGACGCCGTCGAGGCCGCATGCGTGGGCGAGCGTCGCGAGCCGCGCCACCAACTCCTGGGCCTCTGCGACGACCCCGATCTCGCGCAGATCCTCGCGCGCAAGGCTCGTGAGCACGGTCACGGCAATCAGCAGCGGCGGCTCGGCCACGGCTGCCACGGCTTCCCGCGCCGCTTCCATCATTCGTCGCCCGCCGCTGGCGTGCACGTTGACCATCCACACGCCGAGCTCGGCGGCAGCGCGGCAGGCGCCGGCGACGGTGTTGGGGATGTCGTGGAATTTGAGATCGAGAAACACCGTGAAGCCGCGCGCCTGGAGCCGTTCGACGATATCCGGACCGGCGCGGGTGAACAGCTGCTTGCCGACCTTCACACGGCAGTGCGCCGGATCGAGGCGCGTCGCCAGATCGAGCGCCGGCGCCGCATCGGCGTAGTCGAGCGCCACGATGATGCGCGGACCGACCTCACTCACCTTCGATGCCCTGAATCGGTTTGATGGAATTCCAGTGCTTGCAGCTCGGGCACTGCCAGTGCAGCAGCTTGGCGGGAAATCCGCAGTGCCGGCATTTGTAGACCGGCCGGTCGGCGAGCAGCTCACCGGTGAGGTCCTTGAGGATGGCCACGTGGGCGCCTTTGTCCGCGTCGCCGCTCTGCATCTCGAGCTCCAGCAGACGATCCAGGCCGCGTACCGAGGGGCGACGGCGCAGCTGACCGGAGATGAACTCGATGGCTTTGTCGGCCCCGTCCCGGTCGCGCTTGAGATCCGCGAGCGCCAGCATCGGCGTAATCCACCCATAGCGCTGCATCAACCCGTTGAGATACGCGTCCATTTCCTGCGGGCGCTGCAGCGCCCGGTAGCAGTACTGGATACGTCCGATGGTCTCGGGCACGTAATCGGCGTCCTGCTCCTCCACCCTCTGGTAGGCACGAATCGCGCTCTCGTGCTCATCGAGGTCGGTGAGGATATCGCCTTCGAGGATGCTCGCCCGCACGCATCGATCGTGAGTGCCGAGGGCCTTCCTGGCGAGCTCGAGGGCGTCGTCCCGATCGCCGGACTCGCGAAAACGCTCGGCGAGCTCGCACTGATAATGGGCGACAACCGGGCTCAAGTGGTTGCCGGTGGCCTTCTCCAGCAGCCGCGCCGAGTCGATGGCCTTGTCCCAGTCCTTTTCCTGTTCGTAGATGTCGATGAGCTGACGCAGCGCCTGCACGCGGTAATCCCCGCCGTCGGCAAGCTCGCGAAGAAGATTCTCGGCGCGATCGAGAAGCCCGGCGCTCAGGTAGTCATGTCCGAGCTCGAGCAGCGCCTCGCTGCGCTGCCCGCTCTCCAGGTTCGGCCGCGCAATCAGGTTCTGGTGAATGCGGATGGCGCGATCGACCTCGCCGCGGCGACGATAGAGATTTCCGAGCGCGAGATGGGTCTCGACGGTCTCGCTGTCGACCTCGAGAACCTTGATGAAGGCCTCGATGGCCTGATCGGGCTGCTCGTTGAGAAGGTAGTTGATGCCCTTGAAATAGTTCGAACGCAGATCGTCTTCCGTAGCCGCCGATTCCCGTCGGCGTTTTCCGTAGCGCCCGACCAGCCAGCCTGATGCGGCCGCCAACGGCAGCAGGAACCAGAGGAAATCAAATGGCGCCAATGCCGACCTCGAAAGGCATCCGGGGGGCTCGCGTCAGCCCGAGCAGCCGAGAGTATATGCGAACTATCCGGATGGCTTCACGCGGGGATGGCTTCACGCGGCGCCGGCCGCGGCGGAGAGGTTCTCAGCCGGCTTTTTCCGTTTCGTCCATCGGCTCGCTGGCGACACGGCTCTTCACCGCCTTGCCGCGTCCGTCGACCCGCTCGCGCAGCTCCTTTCCCGGCTTGAAGTGCGGCACGTACTTGGCCGGCAGCGACACCGGTGCTCCGGTCTTCGGGTTTCGCCCCACCCGGCCCGGGCGGAAGTGCAGAGAAAAGCTGCCGAACCCGCGTATCTCGATTCGCTCTCCGGCTGCCAATCGATCCGCCATGTGCTCGAGCAGCGTCTTGACGGCAAGCTCGACGTCGCGATAGGCCAGCTGCGATTGCTTCTGCGCAATGCGTTCGATCAGTTCCGATTTAGTCATGGTGCCTTTACCACGCTGGCCCCCCCCGCAGGGTGTGGTGATGCCACCGCCACCCTGTCTGCCGGATGGGCAATCCTGCACTCGACGGCTGTCCCACGAGGCTGAGCCTGGGCCACGAAAGGTAGGTGCGGCGCCGCGTCGTGACGGTTGTTGTTATCTCTCTCGGTTGGCCTGTGTTACCCCGAACGGCCGATTTCGAATCGTCTTACTTGTCGCTGTCCCGCGCTGGCTCCTCATCCTCACCGTGATCCATCTGCGCCTTCATGATATCGCCGAGGGTCGCGCCGACGTCGGACGCGCTGGCCGAGTATTCCTCCATGGCCGCCGCCTCCTCGTCGCTGTCCTTGGCTTTCACGGAAAGCGAGATGGTGCGCTTCTTGCGATCCACACCCACGAACTTCGCCTCGAGGGTATCACCCACCTTGACCGCGGTGCGCGCATCCTCGACCCGCTCGCGACCGAGCTCCGAGGCGCGGATGTGACCCTCGACGCCCTCGGCGAGCGCCACCACGGCGCCGCGGGCATCGACCTCGGTGACTTCACCGGAGACGATGCTGCCCTTGGGATGATCGGCGAGAAAAGCCGAGAAAGGATCGCGATCGAGCTGCTTGATGCCGAGCGAAATGCGCTCGCGCTCGGCGTCCACGGACAGCACGATGGTCTCGATCTCGTCGCCCTTCTTGAAATTGTGTATGGCATCCTCGCCCGCCTGATTCCAGGAAATATCCGACAGGTGCACGAGGCCGTCGATGCCTCCCTCGAGGCCGACGAACACGCCGAAATCCGTGATCGACTTGATGTTGCCGATCACTTGATCGCCCTTCTTGTGGGTCGCGGCGAACTCTTCCCAGGGGTTGGGCTTGCACTGCTTGATGCCCAGGGAAATGCGGCGGCGCTCCTCGTCGATGTCGAGCACCATCACCTCGATCTCGTCGCCGAGCTGGACGATCTTGGTGGGATGAATGTTCTTGTTGGTCCAGTCCATCTCGGAGACATGCACCAGCCCCTCGACCCCCTCCTCGATCTCGGCGAAACAGCCGTAGTCGGCGATATTGGTCACCTTGCCGACGAGGCGCGTACCCTCGGGGTAGCGCCGCGCGATGTCGACCCACGGGTCGGCGCCGAGCTGCTTGAGTCCGAGCGAAACGCGGTTGCGCTCGCGGTCGAACTTCAGCACCTTGACGTCGATCTCGTCGCCGACGTTGACGATCTCGGTCGGATGCTTGACGCGTTTCCAGGCCATGTCGGTGATGTGCAGCAGACCGTCGATACCGCCCAGATCGACGAAGGCGCCGTAATCGGTCAGATTCTTGACCACCCCCTTGATGACCGCGCCCTCCTGCAGACTGGACAGAAGCTGGTCGCGCTCCACCGAGCTCTCTTCCTCGACCACCGCGCGGCGTGACACGACGACGTTGTTGCGCCGCCGGTCGAGCTTGATGACCTTGAACTCGAGCGGCTTGCCCTCCAGGTACGAGGTATCGCGCACCGGGCGCACGTCCACCAGCGAGCCCGGCAGGAAGGCGCGGATATCCTCGATATCCACCGTGAAGCCACCCTTCACCTTGCCGTTGATAAACCCGATGATGGTTTCCGAATCCTCGAACGCCTTCTCGAGACGCGTCCAGGCCTGGGCCCGCTTGGCTTTTTCCCGGGACAGCTTGGTCGCCCCGAAGCCGTCCTCGACCGTGTCCAGAGCGACCTCGACGTGGTCGCCCACGCTGACCTCGATCTCTCCCGCCTCGTTTTTGAACTGTTCCACGGGGATCGTGGATTCGGACTTCAGTCCGGCGGTGACGGTTACGTACTCGCCACCGACCGCCACCACCGTTCCGGTGAGGATGGCGCCGGGGCGCATTTTCTTGTCAACTTCGCTCTGCGCGAGTAGGTCTGCGAAACTTTCCATACCTTCCGGGCCCCTGGGGCCCTGCTGGGACTGCCCGCCTGTCCCCCAATGGTGTACCAACCGGAATCCTCGGCTCCACGGGCCTGCGCCGAAATCCGGACTCGTGTGTGGGGCCCGCTCAGGACCCTGAAATACCGCGCGTGCTCACGATTTTCATCACCTGCTCGAACACCTCATCGATATCGATCGCTGTCGTATCGATGACCACGGCGTCCGATGCCGGCTTCATGGGAGCGACGCTGCGCTCTCGATCGCGTTTGTCACGCGCGGCGATCTCCCCAAGAAGGGGCGCGAGACTAGCACCAATTCCTTTAGCTATCAACTGTTTATAGCGTCTCTGTGCGCGCTCCTCAACGCTCGCGGTGAGGAAAATCTTGAGCTCGGCGTCGGGAAAAACCACGCTGCCCATATCGCGGCCGTCCGCCACCAGCCCGGGAGGCCGGCGGAAGGCCCGCTGGCGGGCGAGCAGCGCCGTGCGCACCTGTGCATAACCGGCGATGCGCGAGGCGATTTCACCGCAGCGCTCGCTGCGCAGCGCCTCGCCGACCGGCTGGCCGCCGAGCAACGGCTCGGCCAGCTCCTCGCCGGCGTCGAGTCGGAATTCCACGTCGAGCTCGGCGGCCACCCGGGCGAGGGCCTCGGCGTCATCGAGAGGCACCGAGCGCGCCTCGGCGCCGAGGGCGACCAGCCGATACAGGGCGCCGCTGTCGAGTAAATGAAAGCCCAGGTGCGCGGCGACCCTGCGCCCGAGCGTGCCCTTGCCGACCCCGCTCGGACCGTCGATGGCGATGACCGGCACCCGCGCCGCGGCGCTGCCCCGCGCGCCGCTCACCGACCCACACCGACGTCGATGGCGAGCCCGGCGCTGCGTGCCAACGCGGCGAATCCGGGGAAAGAAGTGGCGACGTTGGCGCAGTCGTCGACGATCACCGGGGCGCTGGCGCGCAGCCCGGCCATTGCCAGCGACATGGCGATGCGGTGGTCGCCGTGGCTCGCCACGCGTCCGCCGCCGAGCGCACCGCCGCGGATGCGCATGCCGTCCTCGCGGGGCTCGGCGTCGACGCCGAGCGCGGCGAGCCCTGCCGCCATGGCGGCGATGCGGTCGCTCTCCTTCACGCGCAGCTCCCCGGCGCCCTCGAGGATCGTCTCGCCCTCGGCGCAGGCGGCGGCGACGAACAGCGCCGGAAACTCGTCGATGGCGAGCGGCACCAGCGCGCGCGGGATGGTCACGCCGTGCAGATCGGCGGCGCGCACGCGCACATCCGCGATCGGCTCCCCACCGACGCTGCGCTCGTCGAGGACATCGATGCGCGCACCCATGGCGCGCAACACCTCGATGACGCCGACGCGCGTCGGATTCATGCCCACCGCCTCGATGCGCAGGTCCGATCCCGGTGCGATGCTTGCTCCCACCAGGAAGAAGGCCGCCGACGAGATATCGCCGGGCACCTCCACCTTCGTAGCGCGCAGCTCGGTGCCGCCCTCGATGCCGATCGCGTCGTCGGCGCGTTGCACCCCATGGCCGAACGCGCTCAGCATGCGCTCGGTGTGATCGCGGCTCGGCGCCGGCTCGTGGATACGGGTGACGCCATCGGCGTACAGGCCGGCGAGCAGCAGGCAGGATTTGACCTGGGCGCTCGCCACCGGCATGCGGTACTCGATGGCGGTGAGCGGCGCGCCGCGGCCGCGGATCGCGAGCGGCGGCGTCATCCCGGCGCTCGCCTCGATACGAGCGCCCATGGACGTGAGCGGCGTGATGATGCGACCCATGGGCCTCGCGTTGAGCGATGCGTCGCCGCGCAGACGCGCGTCGAAGGCTTGAGCGGCGAGAACCCCGGGCAGCAGACGCATGGCGGTGCCCGAGTTGCCCAGATCGAGATCCGCATCGGGCGCCCGCAGGCCGCGCAGGCCGACGCCGCGCACCCGCAGGCTGCCGTCGCGGGGACCGTCGATGTCGACGCCCATGGCGCGGAAGGCCGCTGCCGTGGCCAGCGTGTCGGCCGCTTCCAGGAAGCCGTGGACCTCGGTATCGCCCTCGGCGATGGCGCCGAAGATGACCGCGCGATGCGAGATGGACTTGTCTCCGGGCACGCCGATGGCGCCGCGCAGGCACCCCCCGGGTTCAATGGTGAATGTCACGGGAGCCGGCATGGCGTGACACCGTCAGCCGACGTCGGACTCGCGGGCGTAGCGATCGCGCAGCCGCTTGGCGCGCGTGAACAGCTCCTTGATGGTCTTGCCGTCACCCGCGCGTATGGCCTCGACGGCGGCGCCCAGATCCGCCTGGAAGTGATCCAGCGCGTTGACCAGAGCATCGCGATTGGCGACGCAGATGTCGTGCCACATCTGCGGATCGCTCGAGGCGATGCGGGTGAAATCGCGAAATCCGCCGGCCGCATAGCGGAACATCTCGACCCGCTCCTCCATGGTCCCCAGCATATCGACCAGGGTGTACGCGAGCATGTGCGGCAGGTGACTGGTGGCGGCCAGCACCTCGTCGTGATGGCTGGGGTCCATCTCCAGAACCTCGGCGCCGACGGCCTGCCACATGGCGCGTACGCGGCCCGTGGCCTCGGTCCGTGTCCGCGCAACCGGCGTGAGAATCACGCGCTTGCCCTGGAAAAGCCCGTCGACGGCCGCCTCGACGCCGCTGTGCTCGGTGCCGGCGATGGGATGCGCCGGCACGAAGCTGCCGGGCACCTCGCCGAAGACGCTCTCGAGGGCCGCTAACACGCTGCGCTTGGCGCTGCCCACATCGGTCATCACCGCGTGCTCGTCCAGACCGGAGCGCATGGCGCGCATCACTTCAGCCATGGCGCCGAGCGGCACCGCCAGCACCACCATGTCGGCGCCCTTCACCGCCCTGGCCGGATCCTGCTCGTAGCTGTCGATGATGCCGAGCTCGCGCGCGCGCTCGAGATGCGCGCGCTGGCGGCTGCAGCCGATGATGTGGGTGACAAGGCCCCTGCTTCTCAGGTCCTTTGCAAGCGAGCCGCCGATGAGACCGACGCCGAACACGCACAAACGCTCGATCATGGCTGCGACACCACTTTGGCGAGCGCCTCGAGAAAGCGCGCATTCTCGTCCTCGAGCCCCACGGTCACGCGCAGGTGACCCGGCAGGCCGTAATTCGCCACCGGTCGCACGATGATGCCCTCGTGGAGCAGCCGCGAGTAAACCTCGCTCGCCGCACCCCCTGGCACTGCGAAAGACAGGAAATTGGCAACCGAAGGAATGACCTCGATGCCCATGGCATCGAATCCGGCGCGCAGCTGACGCAGGCCGCTGCGATTGACTTGCACGCTGCGCGCCAGGTGCTCGTCGTCCTCGAGCGCGGCCGCCGCGGCGGCCAGGGCCACGCTGTTGACGTTGAAAGGCTGGCGCACGCGATTGAGAAGCTCGGCGATCTCCGCGCTCGAGACACCGTAACCGACACGCAGGCCGGCGAGTCCGTGGGCCTTGGAGAACGTGCGCGTGACGACCAGATTGGGGTAGCGCGATATCCAGGGGATGCAGTCGGGATACCCGGATTCGTCGACATACTCGGCGTAGGCCTGATCGATGACCACGATGACATGCTCGGGAAGCCCATCGAGAAAGCGCTCGAGCGCGGCGCCATCGTTCCAGGTGCCGGTCGGGTTGTTCGGATTGGCGATGAACACGAGCCGCGTGTGCTCGCCGACCGCTCCGGCCATGGCGCCGAGATCGTGTCCCCAATCGCGCGCCGGGATCTCGACCCCGCGCGCGCCGATGGCGCGTGTCACCAGCGGGTAGACGGCAAAAGCGTGCTCGGAGTAGACGACCTCGTGCTCGGCGGACACGAACACCCGGGCGACGAGCTCGAGCACGTCGTTGGAGCCGTTGCCGAGGGTGAAGCACTGCTCGGGCACGCCATGAGCGCTCGAGAGCACCGCGCGCAGCTCGGCACCCGCGCCGTCGGGGTAACGCGAGAGCTCGTCGAGCTCGACCAGCGCCATGGCGCGCGCCATCGGGCTCGGGCCCAGGGGGCTCTCGTTGGAGGCCAGCTTGATAATGTGGGTGAGGCCCAGCTCGCGCTCGAGTGCCTCGGTGGATTTGCCGGGCTGATAGGGGGTCAGCCCGCGGATACCCTCATTGACAAGAGAAAGCGGCTCACAGCTCATCACGCGGACCATGCGCTCGATTGCGGGTATGAGCCGAGGAACTTGTAGAACGGCGCCCGCTCCTCGAGCTCCGCGAGCGCCTCGGTCACGTTGGCATCATCGGCGTGGCCCTCGAAATCGACGTAGAAAACGTAGCTCCACTTGCCGCGGTGGGACGGCCGCGATTCGATGCGTGTCATATTGATGTCACGTTCCTTGAACGCCCGCAGGAGCTCGTAGAGTGCGCCCGGCCGATCCTTTGTCGAGAACAGCACCGAGGTCTTGTCGCTGCCGGTCGCACCCACCGCCTGGCGCCCCAGGATCACGAACCGTGTAGTGTTCTCGGGCTCGTCCTCGATGTTGCGCACGAGCACGCGCAAGCCGTGATCGGCCGCTGCGCGCTCCCCGGCAATGGCCGCCGAGCCCTTTTCACCGGATGCGCGGCGCGCCGCCTCGCCGTTACTGGCAACCGTCTCGCGCGGCACTTTCGGCAGATTGGCATCGAGCCAGCGACGGCACTGGCCGAATGACTGCTGGTGAGAGTAAATCCTGGCGATGTCTTCGAGGTCGCCCGCGCTGCCGAGAAGACAGTGGTGTACGGCGAGCTCCACCTCACCGCAGATCGAGACACCGGAAGAGACGAACATGTCGAGCGTGTGGCCGACGACGCCCTCGGTGGAGTTCTCGATGGGCACCACGCCGTAATCGCTGCCACCCGACTCCACGCGTCGAAACACGCTGCCGATGTCTTCCACGGGAACCGCATCGATGGCGTGCCCGAAGTGCTTGAACGCGGCGCTTTCTGTAAACGTGCCCTCGGGCCCGAGGTACGCGACGGCGAGCGACTTCTGCAGTGCCCGGCAGGCAGAGACGATCTCCTGGAAAATTCGCGCCACATGCGCGCCCGAAAGCGGGCCGTTGTTCGCAGCCGCCAGAGCTCGCAGCACCTGCGCCTCCCGTTCGGGCCGGTAGTAATGGCTGCTGCCCTCGCCATCCTTGACCTCTGCGACTTTCTTCGCAAGCTGCGCGCGGCGGTTCATCATCGCCAGCAGCTCGGCGTCGAGGGCGTCGATCTCGCGACGAATGGCTTCGAGCTTCTTGTTTGACCCGCTCATTGTCTGCTTCGCTCAGTTGCCGCGTTCTAAATCGATCGCGCCACGATCACGCCTTCGATGTCTGCGAGCTCGCGCATCACCGATACCGGTATCGGATCCTCCACATCGGCGATCGTGTAGGCGATTTCGCCGCGCGATTTGTTGAGCATGTCGATGATGTTGAGGCCCGCATTCGCCAGCGTCGTCGAGATCTGTCCGAGCATGTTGGGCACGTTGGCATTCACGAGCGCGACCCTGCTGCCCTCGTTCCGGGGAATGACGACCTCCGGAAAGTTCACCGAGTTACGAACGTTCCCGTCCTCGAAATAGTCCCGCAACTGCTCGGCGACCATCACGGCGCAGTTGTCCTCGGCTTCACCCGTGGATGCGCCGATATGAGGCAGGGCGATGACACCGGCGTGTCCGGCCAGCCGAGCGCTCGGGAAGTCGCAGACGTACGCGTGCAGCTTTCCAGCTTCGATGGCCGCGACAATCGCCTCGTCGTTCACGATGCCCTCCCGTGAGAAATTGAGCACCGTGGCATCGTCGCGCATGATACCCAATCTGCCCGAGTCTATCAGGTCGCGGGTTCGGTCGTTGAGCGGCACGTGCACGCTGACCACATCGGAGCCCCTGAGCAGGTCGTCTATGCTGCTCGCCTGGCGAACGTCTGATGAAAGCTGCCAGGCACGGCCGACGGTGATGTCCGGATCGTAGCCGAGCACATGCATGCCGAGCCCGAGCGCCGCGTTGGCCACTTTGACGCCCACCGCACCGAGACCGATGACACCCAGAGTGCGGCCGGGAAGCTCGAATCCAACGAACCTTTTCTTGCCGGCCTCGATGAGCCGGCGCAGCGTCTCGTCGTCGCCTTCGAGACCACGGGCAAAGTCGCGCGCCGCCACGACATTGCGCGCCGCCATCAGCATGCCGGTGATGGTCAGCTCCATGACCGCGTTGGCGTTGGCCCCGGGCGCATTGAATACCGGAATGCCCTTTGTTGCGAGCGCCTTGTAGGGGATGTTGTTGACCCCTGCTCCGGCTCGCCCGACGGCCTTCAGGGAAGCCGGTATCGGGTAACCGTGCATGTCGAAAGAGCGCAACAGGATCGCGTCGGGATCGGAGACGCTGTCCGAGACCTGGTACCTGTCCGCCGGCAGGCGTCGCAGCCCCGCGGGCGATATTTCGTTCAGGGTGAGGATCTTGAACATGTCGACGCCGTCCTAGGCGTGGCGCTGCATGAAATCGCCCATGAACTCGATCAGTCGATCCACCCCCTCCTCGGGCATGGCGTTGTAGATACTCGCCCGCATGCCGCCGACGAATCTGTGCCCCTTCAGGCCGACCAGACCCTGCTCGGCCGACTCGCGCAGGAAGATCTCGTCGAGTCCCTCACTCGGCAGCGTGAAGGGGACGTTCATCCACGAGCGGCAGTCCGCCGCAACGGGATTGTGATAAAAATTCGAGCTATCGATGCACGCGTAGAGCTTCTCCGCCTTGCGCTTGTTGACAACCGCAATGGCTTCGAGCCCGCCCTGCGCGTCGATCCAATCGAGCACCAGGGAAGCCAGATACCATGCGAAGGTGGGTGCCGTGCAGGCAAGAGAATCGGCTTCGGCGTGCACCTGATAGTCGAGCATGCTGGGGATGTCCGGGCGTGCCCGACCGAGAAGGTCCTCGCGCACGATCACCACGGCGAGTCCGGCGATGCCCATGTTCTTCTGCGCTCCGGCGTAGATAATTCCAAACCTGCCAACATCGATGGGCCGCGAGAGAATGTTCGATGACATGTCCGCGACCAGTACGCGATCGTCTACCTCCGGGACAGCGTGAAACTCGACACCGCCGATGGTTTCATTCGGCGTATAGTGCAGGTACGAGCAGCGCTCCGCGAGCCGCCACTCGCCGAGAGGTGGTATGTGCGTGTAATTGCCCTCCCGGCTGCTCGCGACCACGTTGACTTCGACCAGACGCTCGGCTTCCTCGATCGCCATCTTCGACCACAAGCCGGTGTCGACGTATTCGGCGGGACCATCGCCCGCGAGGTTCAGCGGCACGGCGGCGAAGTGAATTCTCGCCGGACCGTGTAGAAAAAGGATTCGATAGTTGTCGGGGATCGCCATCAGGCTCCTCAGACGATCCCGCGAATGCTCGGCAACCTCGGCAAAATTCTTACCGCGGTGGTTGACTTCCATCACCGACATGCCGCTCGACCCGTACTCGAGCAGCTCGTCGCGGGCGTGCTCGAGAACCGCCTGTGGAAGCATCGCCGGGCCTGCGGCGAAGTTGTATACCCTGGTCATTTGTTCATCTCTTATCGAGGGCTTCAAACTCCGAGGGGGTCAGACCCACTCGAAACTCTCGTATCCGAGCTCAAGTGGATCTGACCCCCTCGAAATACAGCAACCGCAGCCGGTCGAATGCCCGCGTGAATCAGTCCTCTTCGACGACGCGTTCCAGACCCACCAGGCGCTCGCCCTCGCGCAGGCGGATGAGCCTGACCCCCTGGGTATTGCGCCCGAGCACGCTGACCTCGTCGACGCGGGTGCGCACGAGCTTTCCACCGCTGGTTATGAGCATGAACTCGTCGTTCTCCTCCACCAGCAGCGCGCCGATGACCTGACCGTTGCGCTTAGTGGTCTGAATGGAGATGATTCCCTGGCCTCCACGCCCCTGCAGCCGGTACTCACTGATATTGGTGCACTTCCCGTAACCGTTCTCGGTTGCCGTCAAAACGCGTCCGACGCCTGTGATGATCAGCGATATGACGCGTTGATCCAGGGGGATGCGCATGCCGATCACGCCGCGCGCGTTGCGCCCCATGGGCCGTACTTCTTTCTCGTTGAATCGGATCATCTTGCCGCCGCTGCTGGCCAGCATGATGTCGCGTTCACCGTCGGTGATTGCGACACCGACGAGACGATCGTAGTCGACCAGATCGATGGCGATAATTCCGGCGGTGCGCGGCCGCGAGAAGTCAGCGAGGGGCGTCTTCTTGACCAGACCGCTCGCCGTTGCCATCAGCACGTAACCCTGCTGCTGGAAATCCTTGAGCGGCAACACCGCGCTGATGCGTTCGCCCTCTTCGAGCGGGAGCAGATTGACAATCGGCTTGCCGCGTGCCGCGCGGCTTGCCTGCGGCAGGTTGTAGACGCGCAGCCAGTACACCTTTCCGCGGCTCGAGAAGCAAAGAATCGTGTCGTGGGTGTTGGCAATGAAGAGCCGATCGACGAAGTCCTCCTCCTTCATGCTGGTCGCCGACTTGCCCATGCCGCCGCGCTTCTGCGCGGAATACACGTCGATCGGCTGCCACTTGACGTAGCCGCTGTGTGACATGGTCACCACGACGTCCTCGGGGACGATGAGATCCTCGGGATCGAGTCCCTGGTGATCGACGATGATCTCGGTGCGGCGTGCATCGGCGAACTTGTCCTTGAGCTCATTCATCTCGTCGCGGATGACGCCGCGCAGGCGCTCCGGGTTCTGCAGTATCTCGAGCAAATCCTCGATGCGACCGAGAATCTCGTCGTACTCCTTGAGGATCTTCTCCTGCTCGAGCCCCGTGAGGCGATGCAGGCGCAGATCCAGGATCGCCTGCGCCTGCTCCGGGGACAGCCTGTAGCCGGCATCGCCCAGGCCGAACTGCTCGTCGAGCCCCTCGGGACGCGAGCTGTCGGCACCGCCACGCTCGAGCATCTTGGAGACGACGCCCGGCGGCCAGGGCTTTTCCATCAGCCCCTGCTTGGCGTCGGCAGGACTGGCCGCGGCCTTGATGAGCGCAATGACCGGATCGATATTCGCCAGCGCTACCGCCAGGCCTTCCAGCACATGAGCCCGCTCGCGCGCCTTTCTGAGCTCGAACAGCGTGCGCCGGGTCACCACCTCGCGACGATGGCGCACGAAGTTCTCGATGAGGCGCTTGAGATTCAGAAGCCGCGGCTGGCCGTCGACGAGCGCGACCAGGTTGATGCCGAAAACGGTCTGCAGATGCGTGTGCTGGTAGAGGTTGTTGAGCACCACGTCGGCGATCTCGCCACGCCTGAGCTCGATCACCAGACGCATGCCGTCCTTGTCGGACTCGTCGCGCAGCCCGCTGATCCCCTCGATGCGCTTGTCCTTGACGAGCTCGGCAATTTTCTCCACCAGGCGCGCCTTGTTCACCTGATAGGGCAGCTCGGTGACGACGATGCTCTGGCGCGCGCCGTTATCGGCGCCCTCGAAATGCGCCCGGGCGCGCACGTGGATGCGGCCACGGCCCGTATGATAGGCCTCGCGAATCCCGCGGTTGCCGTTGATCAGCCCGGCGGTGGGAAAGTCCGGCCCCGGCAGAAGCTTCATCAGGCCGTCGATGTCGATGTCCGGATTTTCCAGGTAGGCGAGACAGGCGTCGATCACCTCGCCGAGGTTGTGCGGCGGGATGTTGGTGGCCATGCCGACGGCGATTCCCGCGGAGCCGTTGACGAGCAGATTCGGCACGCGTGTGGGGAACACGGCGGGCTCGCGCTCGGAGCCGTCGTAATTGGGGACGAAGTCGACGGTATCCTTGTCGAGATCGGCGATGAGCTCGTGGGCGATGCGCGCCAGGCGCACCTCGGTGTATCGCATGGCCGCCGCCGAGTCGCCGTCCACCGAGCCGAAGTTGCCCTGGCCGTCCACCAGCATGGCGCGCATGGAGAACGGCTGCGCCATGCGCACCAGCGCATCGTAGACCGCCTGCTCGCCGTGGGGGTGGAACTTACCGGTGGTGTCGCCGCACACGCGGGCGGACTTTTTGAAGGCCTTGTTCCAGTCGAGCCCCAGCTCGCTCATGGCGTAGAGCACGCGCCGGTGCACCGGTTTCAGACCGTCCCTGGCATCCGGCAGCGCACGCCCGACGATGACGCTCATGGCGTAGTCGAGGTACGACTGCTTCATCTCCTCCTCGATATTTACGGGGAGGATTTCCTTGGCAAATTCACCCATGCAGTCGTTCCGGGACGGTCGCCGGTAATGACAATTCTGGCCGCTTCAAGAGATGTCGCTACGCCTGCGCGCTTAAACTGCGAAAGCATACCACATTCAGCCGCTTAGAGCATTATACTCAGCACCGTCATGGAGCCGATCGAGACTCTTCTGAGCGCCTCCTGGGTCATACCCGTGGAACCCTCCGGGCAGGTGCTGGCCGAGCACAGCATCGCCGTGCACCGGGGCCGCATCCTGGCGGTGCTGCCGGCCCACGAGGCTCGCGCGCGCTATGCGCCGGAGCGCGAAATCCGCCTCGACGGGCACGTGCTGATCCCCGGGCTCATCAACAGCCACACCCACGCGGCCATGACCCTCTTTCGAGGCATGGCCGACGACCTGCCGCTCATGGAGTGGTTGCACGACCACATCTGGCCCGCCGAGCAACGCTGGGTCAATGACGCGCTCGTGCGTGACGGCACCCGCCTCGCCTGTGCCGAGATGATTCGCGGCGGCGTGACCTGCTTCAACGACATGTATTTCTACCCCGACGAGGCCGGCCGCGTTGCCAGCGAATGCGGCATGCGCGCCACCATCGGGCTCATTGTCGTGGACTTTCCGACCGTGTGGGCGCGCGACACCGACGAGTACCTGGCCAAGGGAACGGAGGTGCACGACCGCTTCCGCGACGATCCTCTGATTCGAACCGCCTTCACGCCCCACGCGCCGTACAGCGTCTCCGACGCCGCCTTCTCGCGCGTGCGCACGCTCGCCGACGAGCTCGACATTCCGGTGCACATCCACGCCCACGAGACCACCCGCGAGATCGAGGACAGCCTGCGCGATCATGGCGAGCGGCCGCTGACGCGCCTCGACAGGCTCGGCCTGCTCAATCACCGGCTGGTGGCGGTGCACATGATCCACCTGCAGGACGCCGAAATCGCCCGGTTGGCCGAGTGCGCCGCAAGCGTCGTGCACTGTCCCGAATCCAACCTCAAGCTCGCCAACGGTTTCTGCCCCGTTCAGCGCCTGCTCGACGCCGGCATCAACGTGGCCATCGGAACCGACGGCGCCGCCAGCAACAACGACCTGGACGTGCACGGCGAGATGCGCACGGCGGCGCTGCTCTCCAAGGCCGTGGCAGGTGACGCCGCGGCCATGCCGGCTGCCCGCGCGCTCGAGATGGCGACGCTCGGCGGTGCCCGCGCGCTCGGTCTCGACGACCAGATCGGATCCCTCGAGGCCGGCAAGGCGGCCGACGTGGTCGCCATCGATCTGCGCGAGCTGGAAAGCCAACCGATTCACGACCCGCTATCGCACGTCGTCTACGCGTGCGCGCGCAGCCAGGTGAGCGACGTCTGGATTGCGGGCCGTCAGGTTTTGAAAAAGCGCCGGCTGCTCACGCTGGACGTCGAAGAACTGGTCGCCAACGCCGAGCAGTGGCGGCAAAGAATGAACGCCGATGACAACCGACGACGTTAATACCGATGTCGAGGAGCTGGCCCGCTTCGAGGCGCTCGCATCGGGCTGGTGGGAGCCGCAGGGCGCGTTCAAGGCGCTGCATGACATCAACCCGCTGCGACTCGCCTTCGTCGAGTCCGGTGGCGACCTGGCGGGCAAGCGCGTGCTCGACGTCGGCTGCGGCGGCGGCATCCTCGCCGAGGCGATGGCCATGCGCGGCGCCCGGGTCACCGCCATCGACGCAAGCGAAGCGGCCCTGACGGCTGCCCGGGCGCATCTCGAGGAGAGCGGCGTCGAGGTCGATTACGTGTGCGCCACCGCCGAGCGGATGGCGCAAGAGCATGCGCAGGCCTTCGATGTCGTCACCTGCATGGAGATGCTCGAGCACGTGCCGGACCCGGCCTCGGTGATGGCATCCTGCGCACGTCTCGCCCGCCCCGGTGCAGAGGTCGTCGTCTCCACCATCAACCGCAACCCCAAGTCCTATCTGCTGGCGATCATCGGCGCCGAATACATCCTCGGTCTGCTGCCCCGCGGCACCCACGACTACGCCAAATTCATCCGGCCCTCAGAGCTCGACGGCTGGGCCCGCAGCGCGGGGCTTCGGCTCGAGGCGCTTCGCGGCATGACCTACAACCCCCTGATGCGGCGATACCGCCTCTGCGACGACATCGACGTCAATTATCTCGCGCGCTTTCACGCCGGGGGACTGCAGCCATGAACGGGGCATGCGCCCCCGGCACCATATTTTTCGATCTCGACGGCACCCTCGCCGACACGCTTCCGGATTTGAGCGCAGCCCTCGGCGAGGCCCTCGCCGAGCACGGCCTCGCGCCCGTGGCGGACGAGATCCTGCGTCCACTGGTGTCGCGCGGCGCCCGCGCCATGGCCGAGATCGCCTGCGACGCGCGTCTCGACGCGCCCACGCTCGACGAGGTGCTGGCGCGCTTCCTCGCCCTCTACGGCGAGAACGTGTGCCGCCACACGACCCTGGTCGAGGGCATGGCGCCGCTTCTCGATGCGCTCGAGGCGCGCGGCATCGTCTGGGGCATCGTCACCAACAAGCGCCGCGCGTACACCGAGCCGCTGATGCGGGCGCTGGATCCACAGGCACGCGCCGCCTGCATCGTCAGCGGCGATTCCACCGCCAACGCCAAGCCGCACCCGCAGCCGCTCCTGCACGCCTGCCGACTGGCCGGCAGCCGGCCCGCCGAGTGCGTGTACGTGGGCGATGCCGAGAAGGACGTGGTCGCCGCCCGGCGGGCGGGCATGCGCTGCGTTGCCGCTACCTGGGGTTACATCGCGGCCGACGACGATCCGCTCGACTGGCACGCCGACGCGACCATCGACGCGCCCGCCGATCTGCTCGACTGGCTCGACCGCTTTTGAGCCATGTCGCCCTACGACTACTGCCGCGAAAAGGTGGCACTGCCCGGATCGTCACTCTACTACAGCCTCCTGTTCGTGAGCCCGGCGCTGCGCGAGGCCCTCACCGCCCTGCACGCCGCCGCCGAAGAGTTCCGCGCTATCGCCGAGCAGGTGCGCGAAGCGGGCGTGGCGCGTACCAAGCTCGGCTGGTGGGCCGAGGAGATTGAGCGTGCCGCGTGCGGTGCGCCGCGCCATCCGATCACCCGGGCACTGGCACAGCCGCTGCGCGAGGCCGGCGTCGACAGCGCGCGCTTCGCCGGCGTGCTGAACGCCTTTGTCGCACACCACGAGCGTGACGCGTACGGCACCTTCGCCGAGCTCGAGGCGCACTTCGATCGGGTCGCCGACCTGACGGGATGCATCGCCGCGCAGCTGTGTGGCTTCGCCTGCACCGAGACCGTCGACGCTTCCCGAAGTCTCGGCGTCGGCCTGGCGCTCGCCGAGCTCGCCCGCAGCCCGTACCGCCCGGACGCGCGGCGTGCGACCGATCTGCCTGCGGACCTGCTCGCCGAATGCGGCGTTTCGCGCGCGGATCTGGGCGCCACGCCCACGACCGAGCCCGTGCGGCGCAGCGTGCGCAAAGTCTGCGAGGCCGCGCGGCTGCGCCTGCGCGACGCTCTCGAGGCGATGCCGGTCGCCGATCGGGGCGCGCAACGCCCCCGGCGCGCCCTCGCCGAGATGATGCTCGCGCAGCTCGATGCCATCGAGCGCGGCGCGTATGCGGTGTCCGAGCGACCAGCGGCGATTACCCCGTTGCGCAAGCTCTGGATTGCATGGAAACATCGCGGATAGCTCCAGCGCGACGCATACCGTGAAGATTCCCGACAGTTATCAACCGCCGCCGCAGCTGCTCGCCGATCGCGTGATTCTCGTCACCGGTGCCGGTGACGGCATCGGTCGCGCAGTTTCGCTGGCATTCGCCGCCCATGGCGCCACCGTCGTGCTCCTCGGGCGAACGGTCGCCAAGCTCGAGCAGGTCTACGACCGCATCAAGCAGGCCGGCGGCGCGGAGCCCGCCATCTATCCCATGGATCTGGAAGGCGCCGTTGCCGACGATTACGCCGACCTCGCCGGGCGCATCGACGGCCAGCTCGGACGGCTCGACGGTCTGCTGCACAACGCGGCCCAGCTCGGCGCCCTGACAGCCATCGAACACTACGATCCGGTCACCTGGCTGCGCGTCATCCAGGTCAACCTGAATGCCCCGTTCATGCTCACGCGGGCCTGCCTGCCTTTGCTCAAGCGCGCCGCCGACGCGTCGGTGCTGTTTACCTCGTCGGGTGTCGGCCGGCGCGGGCGCGCTTACTGGGGCGCTTACGCGGTCAGCAAGTTCGGCCTCGAGGGACTCACCCAGATACTCGCCGACGAGCTCGAGGAAAATTCCAGCGTGCGGGTCAACAGCATCAACCCGGGAGCGGTGCGCACCGCCATGCGCGCCGCCGCCTACCCCGCCGAGAATCGCGCCGCGCTGCCCACGCCGGAGGAAATCGTGCTTCCCTACCTCTACCTCATGGGTCCCGACAGCCGCGAGGTTCGCGGCCAGGCGCTGGACGCGCAGTGAGCCTTCATTAGAATTTGCCGCGAAATCCATGGCCGTGCACCCGCAAATCGACCGAGACAAGCGCCTGCAGCTGATCATGGCTCTGCAGACGACACTCGACGTCGGAACCCTGATAGAAATCTTCAGCCACCATCTTCAGGCGCTGGTGGCACACCGGGCAGTCCGCTACCTCAATGAAGCAGCCGACGTCGACGTCGCGACCGCCGAGCTCGGCGATCGCGGCGAAGAGATCCCGCTTTCGCTGGAAAGCGAGTCTCTCGGAAGCCTGCACCTGTACTGCAACGGCGCATGCTCAGAGGCACAGCTGCGCGTCGCCGAGGCCTTGGCCGCAGCGCTGATTCATCCGCTTCGCAACGCGCTCATGTATCGCGAGGCCCTCAACGCCTCGGCGCGCGATCCGCTGACCGGCGTCAACAATCGCAGCAGCTTCCGCAGCGTGCTCGACCGCGAGGTCGAGCTGTCGCGACGCCATGGCGCACCGCTGTCACTGGTCATGATGGACGTGGACCGCTTCAAGTCCATCAACGACGAGCACGGTCACCTCGCGGGTGACCTCGCATTGCGTTCCATCGCGCAGTGCATGCTCGGGTGTATTCGCGAGAGCGACATTCTGTTTCGCTACGGTGGCGAGGAATTCTGCATCGCGCTGGCGAATACAAACCTGGCGGGGGCGCGCAAGCTCGCCGAGCGGGTGCGCAGAGCGCTGGAGATACTCGTCGTACGCGCCTCGGGCGCACGCGTACACGTGACCGCCAGCTTCGGCGTCGCGACGCTCGGGGCGGGCGAAGACTCGACACGCCTGGTGGAGAAGGCCGACCAGTCTCTCTATCGTGCCAAGGTACTCGGTCGCAACCGCATCGCCACCCAGGACGACACCGACCCGGCGCTCAAACCTCGATGAGCTCGAGGAAGGCGCGCTCGTCGAGGATGTCCACGCCGAGCGCCTCCGCCCTGTCCAGCTTTGAGCCCGGATTGGCGCCCGCCACGACGTAGTCGGTATTTCGCGACACGCTGCCGCTCACCTTGGCGCCCAGCGCTTCGAGACGCTGCTTTGCCTCGCTGCGCGCCATGGATTCGAGGGTACCGGTGAGCACGAAGCGCTTGCCCGCAAGCCGCGCGTCGCCGCGTGCCGGGAGCTCGGGCGCCGGCCAGCGGACGCGCTTCACCAGACCGTCGAGTATCTTCCGGTTGTGCTTCTCGTTGAAAAACGAGTGGATCTGTCTCGCAACGATCGGCCCAACATCCGGCGCCTCCTGCAGACGCTCCTCGTCGGCGGCACGTAACGACTCGAGATCTCCGAAGTGCGTTGCCAGGGTCGCCGCGGTGGCTTCGCCCACGTCGCGGATCCCGAGCGCGAATAGAAAACGCGCGAACGTCGTGTCACGGCTCTTCTCGATGGCCGCCACCAGGTTGGCAGCGGACTTCTCGCCCATTCGATCGAGCGCCGCCAGCTTGTCCTCGCTGAGCGAGTACACATCGAGAATGGAATGCACCAGACCCGCATCCACGAGCTGATCCACCAGCTTGTCACCGAGCCCTTCGATGTCCATGGCGCGGCGGCTCGCGAAGTGGCGCACGGCCTGCTTGCGTTGCGCCGGACAGTACAGTCCGCCGCTGCAGCGTGCCGCCGCCTCGCCTTCGATGCGCACCACGTCGGAGCCGCACACGGGGCACCGGCTCGGAAGACGAAAACGCCGCGTGCGCCGCGGCCGACGCTCCTTGATGACCCGCGCCACCTCCGGGATGACGTCACCCGCGCGGCGCACCACCACGGTGTCGCCGACGCGCACGTCCTTGCGATCGATCTCGTCCTGATTGTGAAGCGTGGCGTTTGTCACGGTCACGCCACCCACGTGCACGGGCTCGAGCCGCGCCACCGGCGTCAGCGTGCCGGTGCGACCCACCTGAACGTCGATGGCGCGCACCGTGGTGAGCTCCTCCTCGGCGGGGAACTTGTAGGCGACGGCCCAACGCGGGGCGCGCGACACGGTGCCGAGGATCTCCTGAAGGGCGACGTCGTTGACCTTGAATACGACGCCGTCGATGGCGTAACCGAGGCTGTTGCGCCGCGCCAGCATCTTTTCGTAATAACGCGCGCAGCCCTGCACACCCTCGACCACGGCTGCCTCCGGTGACACCCGCAGTCCCCAGCCCTTGAGGCTGGCGAGGATTTCCGAATGCGTTCCCGGCAGCTCGCCCCCGCTCACTTCACCAACCCCGTAGCAGTACATGGTCAACGCACGCTCGGCTGTCACCCGCGGGTCGAGCTGACGCAGCCCCCCCGCGGCGGCATTGCGCGGATTTGCGAACGCCTTCTCGCCGCGGGCGAGCTGCGCCGTGTTGAGCTGACGGAACCCTTTCTCGGTCATGAACACCTCGCCGCGCACCTCGAGCACGCGGGGAAAATCGTCACCGCGCAGAGTGAGCGGCACCGCCTTGATGGTGCGCACATTCTGGGTGACGTCCTCGCCGCGGATACCGTCGCCACGGGTTGCAGCGGATGCCAGGATGCCGTCCTCGTAGCGGATGCTCGCGGCGAGGCCGTCGAGCTTGGTCTCGGCGGAGTACTCCACCTGCTCGACCTCGAGGCGTGTACGCACGCGACGATCGAAATCGAGCAGCTCCTGCTCGTCGAATGCGTTGGCCAGGGACAGCATGGGTACCTGATGCACGATCTCGCCGAAGCTCTCCAGCGGCGCGGCTCCCACCCGCTGGGTCGGGGACTGGGGTGTGATCAGGTCCGGGTATTGGGTCTCGAGCTCCTCGAGCTCGCGCAGCAGCCGGTCGTACTCGGCATCCGGAATGACCGGGTCGTCGAGCACGTAATAGCGGTAGTTGTGGTAGTCGATCGTGTCGCGCAGCTCCGCGACGCGCAGCGTGATTGCCTTGGGTGCACCCATCTCATGCCTTGAGCATCTGACGGCGACCGAAATCCGCGATTCGCTCGCGCAGGTGATTGATGGATTGCGGAGTCAGGGTGCTGCGCGACTCGTCGCACACGGTGCCGCCGAGATCCTGCGCGACCGTGCGCGCCGCCTCGAGCATTGTCTGAAACGCTTCCGACGGATGCTCGGGCCCCGGCAGACGCATGAACATCGCGATGCCGGGACTGTTCATCTCGTCCATGCGCTCCCGCTCGAAAGAGCCTGGTGAGAGAACGTTGGCGGCACTGAACAGCGTCGGCGTGCTCAGGTCCTTGGGCTGCTCGTGTCGATGAAAGATGTTCATGTCGCCGTGATACAGATCGGCACTCTCGAGCGCATGGCGCAGCGCTTCGCCCGAGAAACGCTTACCGGAGCGGGCCATCACCGTCATGACGATGTGCAGCTCGCTCTCGTCTAGCGGCTGCGAGGGTCGAGGCGCGTCGCCGACACCGCGCGCCGCGACGCCGGCGCGCCGGTCGCCGCCGGAATCGGCCTCGCGTGCGGGCGCCGCCAGCTCCAGTCCGCCGAGATCGAGCTGCTCCGGCGAATCGCGCCTCGCCGCAAAGCCGCTGAGGCGGGCGACGTGCTCGTCCGAAGCCGCGCGGGGAGCCTCCGCCGCCGGCTCGCGCTCACCCATCCGCGGCGATTCGGTGATGTCCTCGGCAGGCTCGCCGGGAAAGTCCTCGTCGATGTCGTAGCCGTCGAGAGCCACCGGCGGCTCGCCGGCTGAGTCGGCATCCGCTGCGCGATCGGCGCTGCGCCGAGCGTGCGCGTGCTCCACGACTTCGAAGGGATCCGCCTGGCCGATATCACCGAGCAGTGACTCACCGGTAAGCGAAACGCGCTCGTCGGGCTCCAGGTGATCCAACAGCTCAGCGCGGCGCCGCTCCGCGACTCTTTTCTTATGCAGCTCCCAAAGGAAAATGCCGGCGATCAGGGCAACGCCGAGGATGAGTAGTATCAATCGCAGCTGATCCATGGGGCGCCCCCCCGGAATGGTTATACCGCGACCAGCTCCACCGCCTCGTCGACGTCGACCGCCACCAGACGGGATACCCCTGGCTCGTTCATGGTCACGCCGATGAGCTGCTCCGCGATTTCCATGGTGATCTTGTTGTGCGTCACGATCACGAACTGCACGCGCTCGGACATGTCCTTGAGAAGCTCACTGAAACGCACCGCGTTGACATCGTCGAGCGGCGCATCGACCTCATCGAGCAGGCAGAAGGGAGCCGGGTTCAATTCGAAAATGGCGAACACCAGGGCGATGGCCGCCAGCGCCTTCTCGCCACCGGAAAGCAGGTGAATGCTGGTATTGCGCTTGCCGGGCGGCCTCGCCATCACCGACACGCCGGTGCTGAGCAGGTCGTCACCGGTCAGCTGCAGGTACGCGGTTCCGCCGCCGAACAGGCGCGGGAACATGGCGCCGAGACCCTCGTTGACCTTCTCGTAGGTTTCCTTGAAACGCGCGCGGGTCTCGCGATCGATCTTCTGAATCGCGGCGCTGAGCGTCTCGAGCGCTTCCTGGAGGTCCTGATGCTGGGCGTCCAGATACTGCTTGCGCTCGGCGTGCTGCTCGTGCTCCTCGATGGCGGCCAGGTTGATGGGCCCGAGACGGTTGATGCGCCGCTCGATGCCGGCGAGCTTCTCCTCCCACTCGCCGACGGTTGCGCTCTCCTGCAGGCACTCGAGCACCACCGGCAGCTCGTAGCCGAGGCGGGCGAATTGCTCCTCCACCGTCCTGCGGCGCACGCTCACCTCCTGGGCTTCGAGCCGCAGTGATTCCAGGCGTGTGCGCTCGCCGTTGACGCGCTCCTCCTTCTCCAGGCGTGTCTCGTCGAGCGCGCGCACCCGGCCCTCGGCGCTCTCGACCCGCTCGCGCGCGCTGCGCAAGCTCTCGTCGATGAGGCTGCGCGCCTTGAGCTTCTCCTCGAGCGCCGCCTCGGCCTCGGCGAGCGGCGCCGAACCGGCCTCGAGGGCCGCGCGCTGGTCGCGCACGCGCGCCTCGAGCTGAGCGACCATATCGAGATTGCGCGCGCGCCCTTCGTCGAGGGACTGTGCCTGGGCGCGCATGGACTCGGCTTTGAGCCCGAGCTCGTAGGCCTGCTCGCGCGCAGCCTGCCAGGCCTCGCGGCTCTCATCGAGACGCTGGCGGTGCTCTTCGCGGCGCCGCATCCAATCCGCGCGCTCCTCGTTGAGGCGCTCCACGTCGCTGGAGGACTGCTCCCAGCGGCTGCGCGCCCGTGCCAGCACCTCCTGCTCCGCCGCCAGCTGGGTCTCCACGTCCTGGCATTCTGCGCTGATGGTGGCAGCCCGCTCGCGGGCCTGCTCGTGGCGCGCGGTGGCCGCGCCGAGCTCGGACTCGAGCGCCGCGCGCGCCCGCAGCTGCGCCGCCAGATCCGCCTGGACCGCCGCGAGCGCGGCCTCGCAGGCGTCACGCCGCGTGCGGGAATCGGCAAGCTCCGCCTCGCACGCCTCGACGCGCGCCTGCAGACCGGCGAACTCTTCGGCGAGGGCGTGGAGCTCCTGCTCGCGGGCGAGCACGCCGCTGTCCTCGCCCGCCACCCGGTGAACGCGGATCCAGCTCGGCCCGACCCACACGCCCTCGGGCGTCACCACCGATTCGTGCGCGGCCAACGCGGCGCGCACGGCGAGGGCTTCGGACAGGGTCTCGGCGGTGCGCACGCCGGCGAGCACTCCGGCCAGCGACCACGGCGCCTCGACCCTCTCCGCGAGCGAGCCGGCGACACGCGCGTCGAGAGACGCGCCGGCGCGGCCCTCGAACAACGTCAGCGCACCCTCGGAGAATCCCTGCAGCGCGCGCGCGTAATGCTCCAGGCTGTCCACGCAAACGGCCTCGAGACGGAAGTCCAGCACCATCTCCACGGCGCGCGCCCACTTGGAATCCACGTTGAGCTGCTCGGCAAGCCGCGGCTGCTTGGCGAGACCGGTCTCGCGCAGCCACTCCATGACCACCCCCGGGCGCTTGCCGAGCGCGTCCTGCTGCAGCGCTTGCAGCGCAGAGAGTCTTCCGCCGAGGCTCTGCTGACCTTCGCGCGCCTCGTGCAGGGTGTCCGCCGCTGCCCGCTCCACGTCGCGGGCGCGGTTGAGCTCCTCCTGGCGGGCAGCGACGGCGCGCTCGAGCTCTACCAGGTGGCGCTCGGCGCGCTCGATCTCGGTGCGCTGCTCGTGGGTGCTGCGCTCGAGCGCCTCGGAGGGCAGACCGGCCTGCTCGCCGCGCAGCCGATCGCGGCGCTGCTCGAGCTGCGCCACGGCCTGCACCAGGTGCTGGATACGCGCGGCCTCGGCATCGCGCATGCGTGCCGGCTCCGCAGCCTCCTCGCTCCACGACTCCCAGTCCGACTGCCAGGCGTGCATGGCCTCCTCGCTGGCGCGAAACCCGACACGCGCCTCGGCGGCATCGGCGTGCAGCCGCTCGAGCTCCGGCTCGAGCCGCCCGAGCTCGCTGCGCAGCTCGCTCGAGCGCGCCGCCTCCGACTCCAGGTGCATGCGCGCGCTCTCCAGGCGCTGCTCCTCGGCGGACAGGTTCTCCCTCTGCTCCTCGCGCTGGCGGCGCAGGTTCTGGATGGTCTCCTCGCCGCGCGCAATGGCGGACTCGGCGTCGAGCACGCGCCGGTAGACCTCGTTGAACGCCTCGGCAACGGCACTCTGGTCAGAGCGCGCCTTCTCGAGCTCCGCCTCGACGCGCCGCTGCTCCGCGAGGCCGGCCTCTAGGGCCGTCTCCTGATCCGTCACCGCCTCGGTCTTGGCGCGGCTCTCGGCGTCGAGACCGCGCCAGCGAAGCGCCAGCAGCTCGGCCTCGAGATCGCGCTCCTCCTGCTTGAGCACCTTGTACTTCCCGGCCATGGTGGCCTGGCGTTTCAGATGCGCGAGCCGCTTGCCGAGCTCGTCGCGCAAATCGGTGAGGCGCTCGAGGTTTTCCTCGGCGTGGCGCATGCGGTTCTCGGTTTCCCGGCGGCGTTCCTTGTACTTGGAGATACCCGCCGCTTCCTCGAGAAAGTCGCGAAGCTCTTCGGGCCGCGCCTCGATGAGCCGTGAGATCATGCCCTGCTCGATGATGGCGTAGCTGCGGGGACCGAGCCCGGTGCCGAAGAACACGTCGGTCACGTCCCGGCGCCGGCAGCGGGTGCCGTTCAGGAAGTACGCCGACTGGCTGTCCCGGGACACCTGGCGCTTGACCGAGATCTCGCTGTAGCTCGCGTAGCGGCCACCGAGGCGCCCGCCGCTGTTGTCGAATATCAGCTCGACGGAAGCCTGTCCAACGGGTTTGCGGGTATTGGATCCGGTGAAAACCACGTCGGCCATGCTGTCGCCGCGCAGATGCTTGGCCGACAGCTCGCCCATGACCCAGCGGACCGCATCGATGATATTGGACTTGCCGCAGCCGTTCGGGCCGACCACGGCGGTCAGCTCACCGGGGACGTGAATCGTGATGGGATCGACGAAGGACTTGAAACCCGCGAGTCTGATTCGTTTCAGACGCATGTGCGCGAGCTAAGGCGTTCCTTGAGCATCGGGCAATACTTTACACTAAACGATCTCGACAAAACACTCTTATGGACCCCATGTCATCGAATGCCGCCGACAGCCTCGAGCTGTTTGACAACCCGAATCCGGATCGGGACTACACCATCCACATCCGGATTCCCGAGTTCACGTGCCTGTGCCCGAAGACCGGGCAGCCCGACTTCGCGACCCTTTATCTCGATTATGTCCCCGACAAGCGCTGTATCGAGCTCAAGTCCCTGAAGATCTACATCGGCTCCTATCGTGACCAGGGCGCCTTTCACGAGGCCGTGACCAATCGCATCCTGGACGATCTGGCCGGCGCCTGTCAGCCCCGCTACATGCGCCTCACGGCCGAGTTCAACGTCCGCGGAGGCCTTTACACCAGCGTGGTGGCGGAGCACCGCGCGCCGGGCTGGCAAGCGCCCGCACCGGTGCGCCCCGCCGCGCCGCGCTGACGCATGCGCAATAACCCGGTTTCCGGTGCCCTTTACCTGCTGCGCGGCGTGCGTCTGCTCGCGGTGCCCGGCATCCGCGCCTACGTGTTCGTGCCGCTGGCGGTCAACGTCGTGCTGTTCGGCGCCTTCATCTATTTCGGCAGCGGCTGGTTCGGCAGCGTGCTCGAGGGGCTGCTGGAGCGGCTTCCAGGCTGGCTCGACTGGCTGGTGTTCGTGATCTGGCCACTCTTCTTCATCGTCTTGCTGATCATCGTGTTCTTCACCTTTTCGCTGGTGGGAAACCTCATCGCGGCGCCGTTCAACGGGCTGCTGGCCGAGGCCGTGGAGTGCCATCTCACCGGCAGCGCGCTTGCCGGCGGCTGGAAGAAGCTGATCGCGGATCTGGGCCGCACCTTCGCCTCGGAGCTGCGCAAGCTCGCCTACATCGTGCTCTGGGGCATTCCAGCCCTGCTGCTATTTCTGATACCCGGTGTGAACATCGCCGCGCCCGTGGTCTGGATGCTGTTCGGCGCCTGGATGCTGGCCATCAGCTACATCGACTACCCGATGGGCAACCACGGCCTCGGCTTTGCCGAGCAGCGCCGCAGGCTGGGAAAACGACGCTACCTGGCGCTCGGCTTCGGCGGCGCCGTGATGTGCGCCCTGGCCATCCCGGTGGTCAATTTCCTGGTCATCCCGGCGGCCGTCGCCGGCGCGACCGCCCTGTGGGTCGAACGCCTGGCGGCACCCGGCGGGGCCGCGCCCGGGGACGAGCCACCGGCGCCGCGCCCGGCTCCGTGACTGGACACGCAATGTGCGGCGGGCTTTATTGCGCCTTTAAACTGTTTTTGGTAAAACCCCGCGTCTGATTCGGCAACGGCCCCGTCGTGGCGCCGGATCGAGGCGGGAGATTAGGAACAAATGTCAGGTGGCCCGTGGCCGTCGAGCGGCCCGCAGACCACCGCCTCGGAGAACGCATTCACGGCGCCGCCGAGCCGGATCGGCATGACCGAGAGCGCCTGAGCAGGAGCACTGAACATGGCCGAGACATCGACCAGTACCCTCGTCTTCAAGCCCTACAAGGCCAAGCGCGGCGAGGAGTACATGAATGAAAAACAGGTAGAGCACTTTCGCAAGATTCTCGGCGCCTGGAAGCGGCAGCTCATGGAAGAGGTCGACCGCACGCTCCATCACATGCAGGACGAAGCCGCCAACTTTCCCGATCCCAACGACCGCGCCACCCAGGAATCGGAATTCACCTTAGAACTGCGAACCCGTGACCGCGAGCGCAAGCTGATTCGCAAGATCGACGACGCCCTGATCTCCCTCGACAGCGGCGAGTATGGTTATTGCGAGGCCTGCGGTATCGAGATCGGAATTCGCCGCCTGGAAGCTCGCCCCACGGCGACCCTCTGCTATGACTGCAAGGTCCTCGACGAGATCCGGGAAAAGCAGATGGGCTGAGACGCCGATGGCGTCCGACACCTCGCGGCAGCTTGCATCGACGCCGCGCAATCGCGCCGAAAACCCCCGCTTTGCTCAGACAGAGAGTGCGCGCGGCTACCGCGGCCGTTTCGCACCCTCGCCCACCGGCCCTCTGCACTTCGGCTCCATCATTGCGGCGGTCGGCAGCTATCTGCAGGCGCGCCGATGCCGGGGCGAATGGCTGGTGCGGATCGACGACCTCGACGGTCCACGCACTGAGCCCGGCGCCGCCAACGCGATCCTCGCCGAGCTCGAGCGCCTCGGGCTTTATTGGGACGGCGACGTCTGTTATCAGAGCACGCGCACGGAGCGCTACCGCGACGGTCTCGAGCGTCTGCGCGAGGCGGGGTGGACGTTTCCCTGCGGCTGCTCGCGAAAAGACTTCGACGGCGTCTATCCCGGCACCTGCCGCGACGGCCTCGTCCCCGGCAGGCGTGCACGCACCCGGCGCATGCGCGTCTGCGGCATCAGCGTCGAGCTCGACGACGCCGTGCAGGGCCGCTGCAATCAGCGACTGCCCGAATCGGTGGGAGACTTCGTCATACGACGCGCCGACGGCATTTTCGCCTATCACCTCGCGGTGGTGGTCGACGACGCGGAGTTCGGCATTACCGACATCGTGCGCGGCGCCGACCTGCTTGACTCCACACCCCGGCAAATCCACCTGCAGCGCTGTCTCGGCCTGCCCACGCCCGGCTACGCGCATCTGCCGGTCGCCGTCAACGCCGTTGGACAGAAGCTCAGCAAGCAGACCTACGCGGAGCCGGTGACGGGCAATCCTGCCGTGCCACTCGTCATCGATGCGCTCGAGTTCCTCGGTCAGCAACCCGAGCGCGCGCTCAACGATGCGAGTCTCGACGAGCTGTGGTCGTGGGCAATCGCACACTGGCGCATGGAACGCGTGCCGCGGCTGCGCGCGATTCACTGGCCACCCGGCCAGGCCGTGCCTCACGGGTCACCGATCTCCGCCAAGCTCACGGACTGAGCGCGCGTGCCCGGACTGGCCCGCAATCTCGCACTCGCCGTCGTGCTTGCCGTGCTCGTGCGAACGGCCGCCTCGGTCGAGAGCATCACCGTCGTGGGTCTTTTCAAAGACACCGCCATCGTCGTCGTCGACGGTCAGCGCAGGCTTCTGCGCAGCGGCGACACCAGCCCGGAGGGCGTCACCCTGATCTCCGCCACCAGCAGCGAAGCGGTCCTGGAGATCGATGGGGAACGCAAGCGTTACGGCCTCGGCGCCCGCATCGGCGCCAGCTTTGCACCGCCCGAGCAGGCCACCGTGCGTATCTGGCCGACGCCAAACCGAATGTATCTGGTGGTCGGCAGCATCAACGGCTACCCGGTGGACTTCGTCGTCGACACCGGCGCGACGCTGGTGTCGCTCTCCGGGCGCGAGGCGCGCCGCCTCGGCATCGATTATCGCGTCGTCGGAACGCCCGGAAAATCCTCCACCGCTTCCGGAATCGAAGACATCTTTCTCGTCAATCTGAATCGGGTCAGGGTCGGCGAAATTGAGCTCAGGAACGTGCAGGGCGCCGTCCATGACGGGGATTTCCCGCCGGCGACCTTGCTCGGCATGTCATTCCTCGGGCGCGTCAGCATGCGCCAGGACGGTCAGGTGCTGGAGCTGAGGAAAAAATTCTGATGCCCGCCGCGGTCAGGCGCGGCTGCGTTTCGGATTCCAGTACACCTCCGTGCCGTGAGCCCGCGCCAGGGCCCGTGCGATCACGAAGAACAAATCCGAGAGTCGGTTCAGATACACGCGACTGTGAACGTTGACGTCGTCGCGCCGCGCGAGCGTGACCAGTCGGCGCTCGGCGCGCCGGCAAACGGCCCGCGCCACATGGGTGGCGGTCGCGGCTCCGCCCCCGCCCGGCAATATGAACTCCTTGAGCGGGGGTAAGGTCGCGTTGATGTTATCGAGCGAGGACTCGAGCGCCTCGACGTACTCGGCTGTCACGGTGCTCGAACCGGGTATGGCGAGCTCGCCGCCGATGTCGAACAGCGCGTGCTGCACATCGGTGAGACACTCGCGCATCTCCGAGGGAACCTTGTGAGACAGGATGCGGCCGACATAAGCGTTGAGTTCGTCGACCGTACCCATTGCCTCGATGCGCAGGTCGTCCTTGTCCACGCGGCTGCCGTCGGCCAGACCGGTGGTGCCGGAATCACCGGTACGCGTGTAGATCTTGGTCAGTCGATGCCCCACGGCTTTATCTCCTGCGACTAAGCAGACGATGTTAGCCTGTGCCCGGCCCAATGTCGAAGCCATCCGTCGCTTGGCACACCGGTCACAATCTGTTAATCATTCACGCCAGCGACGGTTCCCTCATGGGAAGCAAAAGGGAACGGGGTACGTCGGCGCGCGCCGGCAAAGCCCCGGCTGCCCCCGCAACTGTGAGCGGATAGCGAGCGCCCAACTCGCGGCCACTGGGAAACCGGGAAGGCCGGGCGCGAGCGCCGACGAGGCTTCGCGGAGATCGCGAGCCGACGTCAGCACCCGCGAGCCAGGAGACCTGCCGTTGCAAGCGTCGCCCCAGCCGCCGGACGGGGAGTATTCGGCGGAGCGCAACGCCGTGTCGGCGACGCGGGAAGCTCGGTTGCGCGAGCACGCGGGGCGCCGGCCGGATCCCTTCCAGAGCCGTCCCGTCTCCCGCGCGGTGTATGCGATTGCGACTCGCTACCGCTGCCCGCCAACCCGCTTCCTCGTCATCAGCAAACAACGACACGAGGAGCGCACAGATGGGCGACGAGCGGCGGAGGAGCGGTTATGCGTTTCGGCGAGCGCGCAGGCGCCGGACACTGGTTGCCGCCGCGCTCGGCGGCGTGGCGCTCGCGCTGCCCGATCTCGCCGCCGCCGAGACCCAGATGTTCCCCGACACGGTGGTGTCGGCCAATCGCGTCGCGGTCCCGTCGAGCGAGGTGGGCAGCGCGGTCACGGTAATCACGGCGCAGGAGCTCGAAGCGCGCCAGATCCGCCTGGTGGCCGACGCCCTGCGCGACGTGCCCGGGGTCAGCGTGAACCGAACCGGGCCGCGCGGGCTTTTCACCCAGGTTCGCATTCGCGGCAACGAGGGAAACCACACCAAGGTGTTCATCGACGGCGTCGAGGTCAACGACCCGTCGGGCGACGTCGAGTTCGATTTCTCGCATCTGCTCGCGGCCGACGTCGAACGCGTCGAGATCATACGCGGCCCGCAGAGCGCGCTGTGGGGCAGTGACGCCATCGGCGGAGTCATCAACGTGATTACCAAGCGCGGCGAGCGCGGCCTGCGCACCGGCGGTTATATCGAGGTCGGATCGTTCCAGAGCGTCTCGGGAAACGCGGCGGTGCGTGGCGGCGGCAGAAATTACCGCTACTCGGTGAGCGGCAGCTTTCTCACCACCGAGGGCGTCAACATGTCCCGTTTCGGTTCGGAGAAGGACGGCTACGACAACGGCACTGTCAACCTGTCCGGCGCCATCGAGCCGAGCGAGTCCCTAGAGCTCTCTGCAAACGGCTTCTACACCGCCAACAAGGTGCAGAGCGACCCCCAGGATTTCACATTCGGCGGCCCTTTCGAGGGCCTTTTCATCGACGGCGACGAGGAGCGCAAGGGCGATCAGTTCTACGCTCGCGTGCAGGGCAAGTTGAAAACCTACGAGAGCCGCTGGGAGCACATCTTCGGAGGAAATTACACGCACACCGATTTCGACAACACCAGCGCCGGAGGTTTCACCAGCAACAGCGTCGGTGAAAAGAGCCGGCTCGATTATCAGACCAATCTGTTCTTCTCCACGCCCGACTTCGCGCGCGCCGAGCACACCGCGACCCTTTACGCCGAGTACACGCACGAAGCGTTCAAGAACGTCTCCGCGGCTTTCCCGGGCGCCAATCAGAAGCAGTCGATCGACGCCGCCAGCGTCGCCGGAGAGTACCTCGTCAGCCTGTGGCAACGGCTGTTTCTCACCGCTTCGCTGCGTTACGACGACAACGAGCGTTTCGAGGATGCAACCACCTATCGCGTCACGGCCGCCTACCTGCACCCCGAGAGCGGTTCGCGCCTGCACGCCAGCATCGGCTCCGGGGTGAAGAATCCGGGCTTTTTCGATCTGTTCGGATTCTTTCCAGGCTCGTTCGTCGGCAATCCAAATCTGAGCCCCGAGAAGTCCCGGGGCTGGGACATCGGCCTCGAGCAGAAATTCCTGCGCGAGCGGCTGGTGGTGGACATCACCTACTTCCGATCGATCCTGACCGACGAGATCGTGCCCGATCCCACGTTCACGACCGTCATCAACCAGACCGGTGAGAGTGACCGACAGGGCGTCGAGTTCAGCTTGAAGGCGGCGCTGTCGAGCGAGCTGAGCATGACAGCCGCCTACACGTGGACCGACGCGACCGATCCGGACGGGCGCGTCGAGGCTCGCCGCCCCGAGCACATCGCGAGCCTGGTGCTCGACTATGCGTTGCCGTCACGGCGCGGCAACGTGAATCTGAACATTCAGTACAACGGCCCGATGCAGGACAACGAGTTCGCCTCCTCGACGCCGCGCGATCGTGTCGACCTGCCGGGCTACACGCTCGTCAACCTGGCCGCGGCCTACAACATCTCGAAAAGCGTGCAGCTCATCGGCCGCATCGAGAACCTGCTCGATCAGGACTACGAGGAAGTCTACTCGGCGCAGTCTCCCGGCATCGGTATCTTCGCCGGAGTGCGCGTGGACGCGGATCTGAGATGATGTGGCGCAAGCTGCTGCTCGCCGGCCTGGCGGGGCCCTGGCTGCTCGGCGCAGTCGGCGCAACCAGCGCAGCGCCTCCCGAGCGCATCGTGTCCATCAACATCTGCGGCGATCTCCTCGCCCTCAGCCTCGCCGAGCGTTGGCGGATCGCCTCGGTCACGTTTCTCGCCAGCGATCCGCTCGCCTCGCCCATCGCCGAGCAAGCCGCCGGCATCGCGGCGAACCGCGGCAAGGCCGAAGAGGTGCTGGCGCTCGAGCCGGACCTGGTGATCGCCGGACGCTACACCGCGCGGGCGACGGTGAACCTGCTCAAGCGCCTCGGCTACCCGCTGCTCGAGCTCGACATCGCGGAAAGCCTCGATGACGCGCGCGACCAGATCCGCATCGCTGCCGCGGCCATGGGTGCGCAGCCGGCCGGCGAACGCATGCTCGCCGCGCTCGACGCGCGCATCGAAGCGGCGCGCGTCGCCGGCACCGGCAACCGGCCGCTGGCGGTGGTCTACGGCCCCAACGGTTTCACCTTCGGGCCGCGCAGCCTGAGCGGCGCGCTCGTCGCCGTCACGGGCTTCGACAACCTGGCCGCGCGCGCCGGCATCCCGCGCACGGGCCATCTGCCGCTGGAACACCTGCTGCTGGCCGCGCCCGAGCTGCTCATCGTCGAGGCCGAGCACGCCCAGGCGCCGGCCATGGCCACGCAGATCCTGTCGCATCCGGCGCTCGCCGACCTGCGCGCCCGCGTGGTCGTCGCCGAGGTGCCCCGCTCCCTGTGGAGCTGTCCGGGTCCCTGGCTGGCCGATGCGCTGCAGGCGCTCGCCGCGGCGCGGGCCGCGCTCGCCGGGCACACGGGATCGCCGCGGCCGTGAGCAGGGCGCCGCAGGCTGTCGACGAGCGGGCGCGCGAGGGCTCCGGGCGCGCCGTGGTGGTGCTCGCGTCGCTCGCTGCGCTGACCGCGGCGCTGTTCGTGGTGGCGCTTTTCAGCGGGCGATCGCCGGCGCCGCTGCTGGCCCTTTTCATCGGCACGGGCGTCGACGACGCCGAGACCCTGTGGCTGATCTTCAATGAGATCCGGCTCCCGCGGGCCCTGCTCGCCCTCCTGGTGGGCGCGACCCTGGGACTCGCCGGGGCAGCGCTGCAGGGCTACCTGCGCAATCCGCTCGCCGAGCCGGGGCTGGTCGGCGTCTCCTCCACCGCCGCCCTCGGCGCGGTGCTGATGCTCTACAGCGGCGCATCGGCCTGGTTCCCCATGGCGCTGCCGCTCGGCGGCATCACCGGCGCCGTCGTCGGCCTCGCCCTGGTGACCGTGCTGGCCGGCAGCACCGGCAGCCCTTTGACGCTCATCCTCGCGGGTGTTGCGGTCAACGCTCTGGCGGCAGCGCTCACCTCGCTGGTGCTCAACCTGGCGCCGAGCCCCTTCGCGGCGCTGGAGATTGTCTTCTGGCTGCTCGGCTCGCTGGCCGATCGCAGCTTCGACCACGTGCGCCTGGCGCTGCCGTTCATGCTCGTCGGCTGGCTGCTGCTGCTGCGCCTGGGCCGCGCCCTGGATGCGCTTTCCATCGGCGAGGAAGCCGCCTCGAGCCTCGGCTATCGGCCGGGACCCCTGAGGCTGCTGCTGCTGCTGGGTGTGGGGCTGTCGGTGGGTGCGGCGGTGGCGGTCTCGGGTGCCATCGGCTTCATCGGCCTGGTGGTGCCGCATCTGCTGCGCCCCCTGGTGGGCCACCGGCCCGGCGCCCTGCTGCCGGCGAGTCTGCTCGGCGGCGCGGCCCTGACGCTGGCCGCCGACATCGCCGTGCGCCTGGCGCCGACCGGCACGGAGCTGAAGCTCGGCGTGTTGACGGCGCTCATCGGCAGCCCATTCTTCTTATACCTGCTCGTCAGCCTGCGCCGGTCAGTCCAGTGAGCACCCTGTCGGCAAACGCCATCGGCGTCACGCTCGCCGGGCGAAGGGTCCTCGAGGGGGTCGATGTGCGTGTCTGCGCAGGCGAGCTGTTGGGTCTGCTGGGACCGAACGGCGCCGGCAAGTCGACGCTGCTGCGGGTGATGGCAAGCGTGCTGGCACCGACCAGCGGCGCGCTCGAGCTGGACGGCCGACCCCTCGGCGCCATTGCGCCCAACGAGCGCGCGCGGCGCATCGCCTACCTTCCCCAGAGTGCTGTCTGCCACTGGCCCATGGCGGTGGAAGAGGTCGTGGCGCTCGGACGCCTGCCGCACCGCCGCGCCTGGGCGCCCATGAGCCGGCACGACCGGGAATGCGTGGCGCGCGCCATGCGCGCTACCGACGTGGAGCCGTTCCGCGGCCGCAGCGTCGGCGCGCTCTCCGCGGGCGAGCGCGCGCGGGTGCTGCTCGCCCGCGCGCTCGCCGGCGAGCCGCGCATACTGCTCGCCGACGAGCCGGTGGCGGGGCTCGACCCGGCGCACCAGCTCGAGGTCATGGCGATGCTCTCGCGCATGGCCGCGCGCGGCGCCGCCGTGATCGTGGTGCTGCACGACCTGACGCTGGCCGCGCGCCACTGCAGCCGCCTCACGCTGCTGCGCGCCGGGCGTGTCGTCGCCAGCGGTGACGCCGACGCGGTGCTGTGCACCGAGCATCTGCGCGATACCTTCGGCATCCGCGCTCTGAGCGGAGAGTCCCCCGAAGGGCGCTACGTGATTCCGGTAGGCCGGGCCACGCCGTGAGCGAAGCGGTACCATGGGCGCATGAATGCCGCGAACGATCTGCCCGCAATCCTGCGCGCACACCTCGGCGACCGGGCCAGCAGCTGGAGCATCGGAGGCTACGGCGCCATCGCCGAGTTTCACTGGCTGCCCGATGACCGCGTCGGCACCCCGCCGGGCGCGCATCTGGAGGTGGCCACGGATGCCGGTGCGCTGCGGCTCGCACTTCGCGACGATATCGTTCCGCACACGTATCAGGGACTCAGCCGCCACCCGGATCGCTGGCTGCAGGGCATTTCCCTGTGCCTTCCCTGGCGGCGCGCGCGGCTCGCGGGGCGCACCGCGCTCACCGAGCTCGGCGACGATCGGCACGCCATACGCCCGGCGGATCGCGACGCCGTGCTCTTCGACATGGGTCTCGGGCTGCCCCACGTGGATGCCTGCGTGCGCACGCGCTCGACGGAGCTCACGGCGATCCTTCGCGCGCACTGCGGCCGCGCGCTGCTCGAGCCCGGCAGTGTCGCGATGGCGGCCATCAAGGACGCGAGCCCGCACCGGGTGTTCGTCTCGCGCCTCGGCCGCGTGGAGGTTTACCAGCGCATCGGCTCGCCGCGTATGCAGCCGCCGACACCGCTCGGCCCCCACACCCACGTGCTGCCGCGACTGCTCGCCGCGCGCCGCGCCAACGTCGAGGACGACGATGCGCCCCCCTACCACCGCGCCTGCGTCTATCTCTATCCGGGCCATCCGTTGATGGACGCCCTCGGCAATCGCACCGCCTACGACCGCCGGGCGCACGAAAATTTCTCCGCCCTCATGCAGCGCTGGGGCGACCCGGTGTTCATGGCCGAGAAACGACGCGCGACCGCGGCCATGCGCGCACGCATCTGCGCCCGGGACTACCAGGCCCCGGCGGACAGACGCGGCCGCCATGCCTTGCGCATCGCCATTCGCGAGCTCGCCCAGGAGGCGGGGGAAACGCCGATCATCGCCAACTGGCGCGCACGCTTCGACCGCGTGCGGCCGCCGAGCCATCCTCACCTGGTGCATTGACGGCGCCGCCGTCGCGCGCCGCGCCACCCGCGCTAGTCCTCGAGACGAAAGACGACCGGCACGTAGACCAGCGAGTCGGTGTCGTGTCCGGCGCGCCGCGCGGGCCGGAACCGCCAGCGTTCGACCGCCTCCATGGCGGCGCGATCCAGGCTCGCGTAGCCGCTGCTGTGCAGCACCGCCAAGCGCTCGGCGAGCCCCGCAGCGCTCACCCACACGCTCAGGACCACGCGCCCCTGATGGCCCCGGGCGCGTGCCGTCCACGGGTAATCCGGAGGGGCGTTCCCGGCGGCCGGCAGCGCGCTGCGATCGGTGCCCGGCTGACCCGCCACCGACGGCGCCGCGCGCGCCTCCCGGCCGCTGCCGGCATCATTCTCGACGGCCTCGCGTGCGGGCGCGGGTGGCGCACGCGGCGTCGCCCGCGCGCGTAACGCGTGCTCCGGCCCGCGTGTCTCCACGGGCGCGGCATCGAGCAGCGCGACGGTATCGACCACGCGTGCCGCGACGATGGCATCGGGCTCGTCGACCACGGGCACCGTGGACGGCTCGAGCGGCCGCGCCTGCGCTGGCGAGAGAGCCGCCGTCGCCGACGGCGCGATGCTGTTCAGCACGGCGCGCGGCGCCGCGGGCGTCATGGCGACCGTGAGGGCGCGCTGGGCAGGCGCCGCGGTCGAAGGCAGCGCGTCGCTCAACATCCACCCCAGGCCGATGTGCGCGGCGCTCGAAAAGCCGAGCGCGAGCACCAGCCGACCCTGCATCACGGGCATGCGACCGATCTCCCCGTCATTTCACGAAGGCCGCGGCAGCACGGCTCGAGACCCGCGTCGAGGTGACACAGTCGTCCATCTTGCCGGCGCTCGATTCACAGGCCGAGACATCGTTCAACAGAACCCGACCGACGTCCGCGCAGGCGAGACCGCTCAGCTCGAACTCCTTGACCATGGTCTTGTTGGCGCGCAGCGGCGCCGTCTCCAGGGCCACTCGGCGCGCGATGACACCGTCGGACGCGAACACGACCAGATCGAGCCGATAGCGCGTGTAGGCGAGCGGGCTCGCATTCTCGAGCACCAGATGCACGCGACAGCCCTCGTCGCGTGCCTCGAG
>JABAOE010000322.1_pt4 | contig 122127 bp, 94 predicted proteins | sample 7062141 | NCBI WGS metagenome assembly JABAOE01 (sample SAMN14538627, study PRJNA623070) | marine sediment metagenome | biome: marine biome [ENVO:00000428]; feature: marine pelagic biome [ENVO:01000023]; material: deep marine sediment [ENVO:00002113] | place: India: Gulf of Khambhat ... | reverse complement strand
TTCTTCCTTGGCCTCGGGCTCTGCCGCCTTCTCCTTCTTGGACTCGGGCTTCTCTTTGGCAGGTGCCTCTTCCTTCGCTTCGGCAGCCCTGGTCTTCTTGCGGACCGCCTTTTTCTTTACGGTTGCTTTCTTCGCGGCCTTCTTCCTTCGGCCGGTCGACTTCTTGACCTTACCCTCTTCATCGAGTTCGACGAACTCGTCCTCACCGAGCGGGACCTCCGGCAGCGATGCCTTGCCGTCGACAACCGCATCGGCAACCATCGATGCATAAAGCTCTATCGCGCGCATTGCATCGTCGTTGCCGGGAATGATGTAGTCGACGCCATCCGGCGAACAGTTGGTGTCGACCACAGCGACGACGGGAATGCCCAACTTGCGAGCTTCGCGCACGGCGATATCCTCGTGATCGACGTCGACGACGAACAGGACGTCCGGCAGCGACTTCATATCCTTGATACCGCCGAGGCTGCGCTCGAGTTTTTCCTGCTCGCGGTTGAGACCGAGGACTTCTTTCTTCGTGAGGCCCTCGAATCCGCCTTCCTCGGCCATGGATTCCAGCACCATCAGGCGTTTGACCGACTGACGGATGGTCTTGTAGTTCGTCAGCATGCCTCCGAGCCAGCGATAGCTGACAAAAGGCATCCCGGCGCGAGCCGCATGATTGCGGATCGCATCGCGGGCTGCGCGTTTGGTGCCAACGAACAGCACCTTGCCGCCATCGGCGACCGTTGCCTTGACGAATGCGCAGGCCTCGCGAGCCAGTGGAAGGCTCTTCTCGAGGTTGATGATATGGATCTTGTTGCGCTCGCCGAAGATGTAGGGAGCCATCTTCGGGTTCCAGAAGCGGGTCTGGTGACCAAAATGCACGCCAGCCTCTAGCATCTGGCGCATGGATACGTCTGCCATTTCAATACTCCGGGTTAGGCCTCCGTACACCCCATCCCGCAACCCCTTTTCCGGTGGGGCACCCAGCGCGATGTGTCGGCGTACGTGTGGATTAATTGCCTCAAGGGCGCGCGCTTTATACCATAGCCGGTCGCGGCCAACAACGCCGTTTTCAGGGGTCAGAGCCGCTGCTCTGACCCCTTTTGGAATCAAGATGAACGTGACAATCAAGACGCCCGAAGAGCAGGACAAGATGCGAGTCGCCGGACGACTCGCTGCCGACGTGCTCGATATGATCGGCAACTACGTGAAACCCGGCATAACTACCAATGAAATCAATGAGATATGTCATAAATATATCACAGAGGTTCAGGAAGCGACGCCGGCGCCGCTGAATTACCGCGGTTTCCCCAAGTCCGTCTGCACCTCCGTGAACCACGTGGTCTGCCACGGGATACCGGGCGAGCGCCGCCTGAAATCGGGCGATGCCGTCAATATCGACGTTACCGTCATCAAGGACGGTTTCCACGGCGACACGAGCCGGATGTTTTTCGTCGGCAAGGCCGGCGTACAGGCCGAGCGGCTATCGAGAGTCGCTTTCGAGGGCATGTGGCTTGGCATCGAGGAGCTTGCGCCGGGCAAGCGCCTCGGAGACGTCGGAGCCGCAATCCAGCGGTATGTGGAAAAGAACCGTTTTTCGGTCGTGCGGGAGTATTGCGGGCACGGTATTGGCCGTGCGTTTCACGAAGATCCGCAGGTTCTGCATTACGGGACGGCCAATACAGGCATGGAACTCAGGCCGGGGATGACCCTGACTGTGGAGCCGATGGTCAATGCGGGCAAGCGCCAGGTGAGGCTGCTGCCGGATGGCTGGACCGTGGTGACCAAGGACCACAGCCTGTCCGCCCAGTGGGAACACACGGTGCTGGTCACCGACACGGGTTACGAGGTCCTGACACTTGGCGCTGCCGATCGCTAGCGCAGATGCCGCCTTCGCCGACGACCCTGCCATCGGCATCCTGGACAGGCACCTGGCATCGGGCGAACCGGGGTCCAGCCGCAACGCGCTGCAGGCGGTAAGCGAAAATATCAGGGAACGTTTCCTGCAGGGGGCGTCCGTCGTTGACCTCGTGCACCTGCGCGCCGCCGTCATTGACCGGCTCCTGGTTCACCTGTGGCACACGCACGCGAGCTACTGTGCCGAAATCGCCGGCCTCGTGGCCGTCGGCGGTTACGGACGCGGCGAGCTGCACCCCTGCTCCGACATCGACATCATGCTGCTGCTGCCGGACGATCTGCCGGAGAGCTGTGAGCCGGAACTTTCCGACTTCGTGACGGCGCTGTGGGACGTCGGGCTCGAAATCGGCCATAGCGTCCGCACCGTGGATCAGTGCTTCGAACAGGCGCGGGCCGATCTGACCGTCGCCACCACGCTGATCGAGGCCCGCTTGCTCGATGGCCCGCCTGCCCTGTTCGAGGCGATGCAAACGGCGATCGGCCCCGGTCGCGTCTGGCCGCCCAGGGAGTTTTTCGAAGAAAAGCGCAGGGAGCAGATCGAACGTCACCACCGCTACCACGATACAGCCTACAACCTCGAGCCCAATGTCAAAGCCAGCCCCGGCGGTCTTCGCGATATTCAAATGATCGGCTGGGTCGCAAAACGGCACTTCGGTGTCGCGACGCTCGGCGAACTGGTGGAGCACCGTTTCCTGACACAGGGCCAGCTGCGGCGCCTCAATGAGGGGCAGGCGTTCTTGTGGCGTATCCGCTTCGCATTACACGTCCTCACCGGCCGCCGCGAGGACCGCATCGTTTTCGACCACCAGACCAGACTCGCCGAGATGCTGGGTTATGAGGATGCGACATATACGCTTGCCGTCGAACAGATGATGCAGCGTTATTACCGCACGGTAATGGAGCTCTCCCGCATCAATGAAATGCTCTTGCAGCTTTTCGAAGAGGCGATCCTGATGGATCCCGCGGCCAGCCCCACGCCACTCAACGAAAGGTTCCAGGTCAAGAATGGCTTCCTGCAGACCACTTCCGATCAGGTGTTCACGAACGACCCCTCATCGCTGCTCGAGCTGTTTCTGTTGTTGCAGCAGCACCCGGACGTTCGCGGGGTCAGCGCGTACACGATCGGACTGATCAAACGCAATCTTTACCTGATCGACGAGGAGTTCCGCCAGAATCCACGCAACCATCGTCTGTTCCTTTCGATACTCAAAGCGCCCGAAGGCGTGACGCACGAGCTGCGGCGCATGAACCTCTACGGCGTGCTCGGCCTCTACATCCCCGCGTTCGGCCGCATCGTCGGCCGCATGCAATATGACCTCTTTCACGCTTACACCGTCGACGAGCACACGCTGTTCGTCGTCAGCAACCTGCGCCGATTTGCGTTATCGCGATTCGATCATGAGTACCCGCATTGCTCGCGCATCATGCAAACGATCGACAAGCCGGAAATCGCTTATTTGAGCGGCCTGTTCCATGACATTGCCAAAGGGCGCGGCGGGGACCACTCGGAACTCGGCGCCGTTGACGCCGAAGCGTTCTGCCTCGAGCACGGCCTGAGCAGGTACGAAGCGGGCACCGTCGCGTGGCTCGTGCGCCACCATTTGCTGCTGTCGATGACGGCACAGAAAAAAGACATTTCAGATCCGGAGGTCGTCAACGAGTTCGCGTCCGCCGTGGGCGACACGACGCATCTCGATTATCTCTATTTGCTGACGGTGGCGGACGTGCGCGGAACGAACCCGAAACTGTGGAATTCCTGGAAAGCGACTCTGTTCCGCGATCTTTATGAACTCACGCACCGCGCGTTGCGGCGGGGCCTTGAAAATCCCGTTGATCGCGAACAGCTGATACTCGAAAGAAAGGAGCAGGCGCGCGGAGACCTGCTCGCCGCCGGCGTTGGTGAGTCGCGATTGGATGCGGTCTGGCAAATATTCAATGACAATTACTTCCTGCGACACCGGACCGAGGAAATCGTATGGCATACCGAGTGGCTCGCAGACTCGGACACGGACTCGGAAATCGGCTTGCTCGATGTGCGCCGGCAACGCGCGGGTGACGGCGTCGAGGCCATCCTCTATACGCCGCGTGCGCACCACACATTCGCGCACGCGACCGCTGTTCTCGATGAACTGGGTATGACCATCGTCGACGCCCGTGTCGTGCCAATAGACAACGGCTACAGCCTCGATACCTTTATCTTTATGGAGCAGGACAAGCGTCTCGACATCGACGAGTCGAGGATGAACAAGATTCGGCGCTCGCTGACGCGCGTATTGACCGCCAGCGACGACGCCATTCTCCAGGTCACTCGCGCAGCTCCGAGACAGGTCCGCATGTTTACGACTGCAACCAGCGTCGAATTCAGCGACAATCCTGCTGATGGCCATACTGTCATGGAGCTGAGAGCCGCGGACCGGCCGGGACTACTCAGCAAGGTCGGGCAGATCTTCGTCAACCAGGAAATTGATATTACGTCGGCCAAGATCGTGACGATCGGCGAACGCGCGGAAGACGTGTTCCATATTGCGCACATCGACGGCACACCGCTCGACGACGGCGCTAAAGAGCAGTTGCGCGGTACACTGATAGAGGTGCTGGACAACAAAAATGGATGAACTGGCGAAAATTATTGACCAGGGCTTTGAGGCCGGCGGCCGCATGGCCAGCGCTGCGGAACAGGAGCAGCTTGCCGATGCGGTACAAACGGCGATCGACTTGCTCGACACGGGCCAGCACCGCGTTGCCGAAAAGATCGAGGGCGAGTGGCAGGTAAGGCAATGGCTCAAGAAAGCCGTGCTGCTGAGCTTCCGGCTGAACGATAACCGCGTAATTGAAGGCGAATACACGCGCTTCTTCGACAAGGTGCCGATGAAATATGCGGACTACTCCGAAGATGACTTTCGTAACGATGGTGTACGCGTCGTGCCGGATGCGATAGTCCGCCGCGGCGCTTTCGTCGCTCCGGACGTCGTGCTGATGCCGAGCTATGTCAATATCGGTGCCTATGTCGGTCCCGGCACCATGGTCGACACCTGGGCAACCGTCGGCAGCTGCGCCCAGATCGGCAGCAATGTGCATCTTTCCGGCGGCGTGGGCATCGGCGGCGTGCTGGAACCGGTGCAGGCCGGGCCAACCATCATCGAGGACGACTGTTTCATCGGCGCGCGTTCCGAAATCGTCGAAGGCGTGGTGGTCGAGAAAGGCTCCGTTGTCTCGATGGGCGTGTATATCGGCCAGAGTACGCGCATTTACGACAGGACGACCGGCGAGATCAGTTACGGACGAGTCCCCGCGGGATCCGTTGTCGTCCCGGGCAGCCTGCCCTCCGCCGACGGAAATTACGCATTGTACTGCGCCGTTATCGTGAAGCATGTTGACGAACAGACGCGCGCCAAGACGAGCATCAACGAATTACTGCGAAATGCAGACTGACGAGAGACAGTGCTGACGATATACGGAATCAAGAGCTGCGATACCTGCAGACGCGCGAGAAAGTACCTCGATGAGCACAACATCGAGTTTCGATTCCACGATTTGCGGGAGGACGGCCTCGATATACAGACGCTGGAGCGATGGGGCAACCGGCTGGGCTGGGAGCGCCTGCTGAACAAACACAGCCTGACCTGGCGCAAGATTCCGGAAGTCGACCGTGCCGACATGTCAAAGGACAAAGCGCTCGCCACGATGATCGACAACCCGACGCTGATCAAACGCCCCGTGCTCGAGGCCGACAAGTTCATCGCAGTCGGGTTTTCAGAGGAACGCTTCGGGAACTTCCTCAACAAACACGACCTGTAGGAGTGTTGCCCGAAACGCCACTGATACAGGCAGGCATAATCAATTATTTTTTGTTTATTATTCAATATATTACAAAGTATTCAGAGAACTGATGAGAGAGTCGGCCGATAACTTGCAGGCGCATCCGACCATCAAATTGCTGATGGACCTGATCAGGCGCCGGTCGGTTACGCCCGACGATGCAGGCTGCCAGGAGATCCTGGCGGGCCGGCTAGAGCAGCTCGGCTTCCGCTGCGACACGATGTGCTTTGGCGACGTCACCAATCTCTGGGCGCGGCGCGGCGATAACGGCCCCGTACTCTGTTTTGCGGGGCACACCGATGTCGTTCCGCCCGGCGCCGACGACGAATGGCACACCGATCCGTTCGACCCCGTTCTGAAAGACGGGATGCTGTACGGTCGTGGGTCGGCCGACATGAAGAGCGGGCTCGCCGCGATGATCGTCGCGCTGGAGGAATTTCTCGAAGCGCACCCGGACCACGACGGCAGCCTGGCCCTGCTGATCACGAGCGACGAGGAAGGACGCGCGCGGGACGGCACGCTCAGGGTGGTCGAAGCCTTGCGGGACCGGGGCGAACACATCGACTGGTGCGTACTCGGCGAACCTTCGAGTCACAGGCAGCTGGGTGACAACGTACGAATCGGCAGGCGCGGATCCTTGAGCGGTATTCTGACGGTCGGCGGGGTCCAGGGACACGTTGCCTATCCTCAGCTTGCCGACAATCCGATCGGTCGCTTTGCACCCGTGCTTGCGGAGCTGCATACGATCGAATGGGACCAGGGCAATGACCATTTCCCGCCCACGAGCTTTCAGGTCGTGGATCTCCGTGCCGGCGTCGGTTTTCCAAACGTGACCCCGGGCGAGCTCTGTGCGCGATTCAACTTCCGCTATTCAACGGAGTGGGATCACGCAAGCCTGAAAGCCAGGGTCCACTCGATTTTCGATGCACATGACATCGACTACAAGCTCGACTGGCACTTGTCGGGCGAGCCGTTTCTGACCGAACCCGGCGAGTTGATCGATGCGGTCGTCCACGCCGTAGCGGCGGAGACCGGTCAGGAACCGGAACTTTCTACAGGTGGCGGCACGTCGGACGGACGATTTATCTCACCCGCCGGGACGGATGTCGTCGAACTCGGTCCGGTCAACGCCTCGATTCACAAGGTCAACGAGCACGTGAGTATCGTCGATGTCGTCACGTTGACCTCGATATACAGGCGAGTAATGGTGTTGTTACTTACGTAGGTTATTCCAGATGCCGCCCGTGCCGAGGACGACGAGGCAGACGAATACCCAGGCCGGCATCGAAAGGCCGAGGAAACTCCAGACGACCTCCGCGCATTCCCCGGATCCCTCGAACACCATCCTCAGCGCCTCGCCAAGCGGGAAGTTGTCGAGCATGTAATCGAGACCGGGTCCGCAGGAAGGCACTTCGGCCGCCGGCAGGTTCTGGAGGTGCACATGCCAGCCGGCAATTGCGATGCCGTCGCCGGCGATCAGCAACATCAATACGGCGTAGACGCGCCTCCCCCATCCCGAAGGGTTGTGCAACGCGGCGGCGAGAAATACGGCGCCGAGGCCGATGACGGCGACGCGCTGGAGCACGCAGAGCGGGCACGGATCCAGCAGCAGTATGTGCTGGGCATAGAGCGCGAAGCCCATCATGCCGGCGCAGGCAAGAAAGCCTGCCAGGTTCAGGACTCGCCGGTCAGGAATGGTCATGCGTTTTCGCTACAATCGAACGAAGTTACTGAGTACATGTCACTCGAATTTGAATTCGACGTCAAGCTGCAAGCGGTCATAATCGTGCTCCGTACCCTGGAATCGGTCGACATCATTGACGAAGAATGTTCCACCGAGGCTGACACGCTCGGAAACGGCGTATTTGGTATTGAACAGGTGGCCCGACGAATCGGTACCGCCACCGCCGAAGTCCGAGTCGTTGAAAGTAGCGATAACGGAATCAGCATCGACGTCCATGTAGGTCCAGCTGGCTTCCCAGTCGCCCTTCGACTTAGCGCTGCCGATCCTGGCGCCGAAAGCCGTGGCCGTATCCTCGACACTGACTTCACCGTTCCGCACCCACTGTGCGTAAACGGATAGCGGCAGGTCGCCGACCCTGGTGTCCAGCTGGGCAAATAGCTCAGTGTCCTTGTACTCATAGACGTAGTTGCCGTCGATATCGACCGTGTTGCCTTTGGCCCTGCCGTTGTAGAAGGGCTCGAACCCGATCGTGTCGGTGTAGGCAAAGTAGCCCGCGCCGACAGTCAGCTTCACGTTCTCGCCGATCGGGAACTCGCCACCTGCCTGGACAGCGTAGAGCATCGAATCGTCGTCCGACGAACGCTCCTCGACGGAGAATAGTCCGGCGTTCGCAAAGAAGTTGCCATTCTTGTAGGTGGCCGCAAGACCTTCCGGGTTCAGGTCGCTGTCCCAGATGAGCGGCGCCTTGCCGGCCCTGAAAAGAGGATTCTTCATCTTGCCGGCAAAGACATTGAGATTGTCGTTCGCCTTCCAGTCAACGTACGCCTGATCGATGCCGATATCCTTGGTCGAGAAACTGCCATCAAAGGTCTGGTTTGTCGAAACGGGGTCGTCGCCGCCCGTTGCGAGTCGCAGCACGAACTTGATATCCGGCGTCACCGCGGCGGACAGACCGAAGCGCGTGCGAAAGCGCTGCCGATCCCTGCCCGCCTCGCCCTCTTCATCAATACTCTCGTGTCGCAGTCGAAAGTCCCCCTTGAACTTGATTCGGTCAGCCCAGCTCGCAGAGCCATCCTGGGCCATTGCCGATACCGGCAAGAGCACAGCGACCAAGAAAGTAAAGGTGGCAATCTTCTTCATGGTTATTGATCCGTAATTTTGAAAAAACTTATCGGCACGTTCCGGGAGCGCGGTAACGCCTCCGTGACAGAAAAATTTCACTTTTATGACAGAATCGCGAGTACGCTAATCGCTTTATAAAACAGGAATCTCAGGCGCCGTGGCCGGAGCCGGCCGACGCAACAAGAGGCGCGATGATGACACGCTGAGGCGGTAAATGCCAAAGGGATTCACTGTCGAGACCGGCGACATTGTCCTGTTCGTCCGCTGCTCGGTTACCGGTTCGCCGCGGGTTTTTCGGCGACTTTTTGACGCAGGTAGGCCGGGCTCAGTGCTTTGGGATCAACCGCTTCGCCCCGTTCGAAGGCCGCCGCACCGAGCGGCAGCAGGAACCGGGCCCTGGGGTGCATGGCGTCGCTGACACCAATCAGCAAATCCGAGTTCTTGGCAAGCAGGTCCGGATAGCGCTGCCAGCCGAACCCCGCCGCAAGCGGCTTGCTGTCGCCCAATCCCTCCAGGCGCTCCATGCCGTGCAGTCTCTCAGGCTCGATGCCGACCGGCAGCCCCTGCGGGCCACGGCGAAAGAACCCCAGGTACACTTCGTTCATGTGCGCATCCTGCGCCACCGCGACCTCGACGGCATCCGTGTCCGCGAATACCTGTGCGGCAACGGCAGCGAGCGACGACACGGGCACGATCGAAAGCCCACTGCCATACGCGAGACCCTGCGCCACGGATGCCGCAATGCGCATACCGATGAACGAACCCGGACCGTTGCCGAGCACTATGGTATCGAGGTCGTCCAGCTCGACCCCGGCCTCGTCGAGAACCTCGCGAATCATCGGCATCAGCAGGCGCGTGTGTTCACGCGGCTGCTCCTCGTGCCGTTCATGAACGGTTTCATCCGTTTGCAGCGCGACCGAACACGCAACGGAGGAGGTATCGAGGGCGAGTAATTTCACGCCACGGCTCCATGCTTCTCATGTGCCGCGAGAAACGCTGCCACCTGCTGCACGTCCGAGGTCACCGGCATGGGCTGCAGCGCTTTCAGGAACATCGATCCGTAGCCCTTGCCCGTGATACGCGGATCGCAGAGCACGATGACGCCATAATCGTTTTCGTCACGTAAAAGACGCCCCGCACCCTGTTTCAGGGCCAGCACAGCCTGCGGTAACTGGTGGCCCGTAAATCCGTTGCCGCCTTCGCGGCGGATAAACTCGAGGCGGGCCATGAGGAGCGGATCCGCCGGCGACGCGAACGGCAGCTTGTCGATAGCGACAATCGTCAGCGCCGGGCCGCGCACATCGACGCCCTCCCAGAAACTCCCGGTTCCGAGCAGAACAGCATCACCGGCGTCCCGGAATCGGCGCAACAGATCGTCGCGCGGCGCGCTGCCCTGGACCAGCAGCATTCGTCCTCCCAGGCACTTCTTGTTGGTCCGGAACCACTTCTTCGCCGCACTCAAGGCGCGATGGCTCGTGAACAGGCAGAACATGCCGCCTGACATCATGTCGAGCAGCGGTGTAACCGACTCCAGCACGGCATCCGTGTGTCCGGACTCGGAGGGCTGCGGCAAACCCGGAGGCAAGTAAACCAGTCCGTTCTGTTCGACGGGATAAGGACTGGGAAAAGTCAGGCCCGTTACGTCGCTGAGTCCCATTCGTGACGCAAAATGCGAAAAGTCCTCGCCGACCGCAAGCGTCGCGGACGTAAATACCCAGGCCTGATGGCCGTTGTCGATCAGGCCGTTCAGCGTGGCCGACACGTCCAGCGGCGTCAGGTGGATACGCAGGCTGCGTGAATTGATCTCGACCCAGCGCAGGCCGTCCCAGGTATCCGCACTCGTAAGCAAGCTCAGCCTTTCGATGACGCCAACGAGCTGCTCGTGTATGCCCTCGAGTTCCACGGATGCGTCCGCGAACTCGGCGATCGCCGTATTCAGCTCGCCGAGTGCCAGCTGCAGCTGCTGCAGCGGCTCGCGAATGTCGGCGATGACTTCGTCCAGTTGATGGCGCCCCTCCTGACGCGGAGACTCGGCACGAAGGACACGAATGGCCGTCTGCAGATTGTCGATGCGACGCTGCAGCTCGGGTTGCTGAACGGACATTGTCGCAGCGCGCGTCTCGTCAGCAAGCCGCTCCAGCTCTCTCGAGCCGACGGCGACGCCGAAGAACTGCACCGCGAGATCGGGGATCTGGTGCGCCTCGTCGAGGATGACGGCCTCTGCGCCGGGCAAAAACTCGACGAAGCCTTCCTCTTTCATCGCCAGGTCCGCCAGCAGCAGATGGTGGTTCACGACGACGAGATCGGCCTCCTGCGCCGCTCGCCTGGCCTTGACGACGTGGCAATCCGAATAAGCCGGGCACTTCTGTCCAAGACAGTTATCGGACGTCGAAGTAACGAGCGGCCAGATGCGGGAATCCTCCGTCACCTCCGTCAGTTCCGCGATGTCGCCACTGTCGGTGCGATGTCGCCACTCACGCACCGCGTTCAGGTCATCCAGCAGTGTCTCAGCGACTTCGGCAATGTGGTCGAGGCGCTCGAGGCAAAGATAATTCGCCCGCCCTTTGAGAAGCGCCGTGGTTACGGGGCGACCGACTGCCTGGCCAATCAGCGGAAGATCGCGATGATACAACTGATCCTGCAGCGCTTTCGTGCCGGTAGAGATAATTGTTTTTCGCCCGCTCAGCAGGGCCGGTAGCAGATACGCGAAGGTTTTGCCGGTCCCGGTTCCGGCTTCGACAATGAGCTTGTCGAGACCGGCAATTGTCTCGGCAATCGCCTCCGCCATCCACGCCTGCCCGGCGCGCGGCTGAAAACCGGGCAACAGCCTCTTCAAAGGGCTGCCCGCCCCAAAGAATTCCGCTAGTTCTGTCACGCTCGGGAGATTACACGCTTCCGCGGCAACTCGAAAAGGGTGGTTCCGTGAGAACTCACGAGTATAATTGCGCTTCAAAACACAGTGCGGACATCATTCAGCCTCCAAACCCAGAGATATTCAATGACGACAAGCCTTTCGACCCTCAAGGAATGGGTGGACGAAGTCGCCTCGCGTACGCTGCCCGAAGAGATTCACTGGTGTGACGGCAGCGACGATGAATACCAGCAACTGATCGACGCGATGGTAGCCGACGGCACGATGTCGCCGCTCGATCAGGACGAATACAGGAACTGCTACCTGCATTTGTCGGACCCATCGGATGTTGCTCGCGTAGAGCACCTGACCTTCGTCTGCACCGAGAGGCCGGAGGATGCCGGCCCGAACAACAACTGGATGAGCCCGGCCGAGGCTCACGCAAAAGTCGATGCACTGTTCGAAGGGGCAATGAAAGGCAGGACGATGTACGTCATTCCCTATTGCATGGGTCCGATCGACTCACCCTATGCCCGTTGCGGCGTGGAGATCACCGACAGTGCCTACGTCGTCGCCAATATGAAGCTCATGACACGCATGGGTGCCCGGGCGCTGGCTCGCATAGAACGGGAAGGTAGTTTTGTGAAGGGCCTGCACTCGACAGGCGACCTGGATCCCGAGAAGCGATTTATCATGCATTTCCCCGAGGAACTCTCGATCAAGAGCATAGGCTCGGGCTATGGCGGCAATGCCCTGCTCGGCAAGAAATGCCATGCCCTGCGCATAGCGAGCTACCAGGCGCGTACGGAAGGCTGGCTGGCCGAGCACATGCTGATTGTCGGTGTCGAAAACCCGCGGGGCGAGACTCACTACATTGCCTGCGCGCTGCCGTCAGCCTGCGGCAAGACGAACCTCGCCATGCTGATTCCGCCGGAATCGCTGCCGGGCTGGAAAATCTGGACTCTCGGCGACGACATCGCGTGGCTGCATCTCGGGGAAGATGGCAGCTTCCGGGCCATCAACCCTGAATCCGGTTATTTCGGCGTCGTGCCCGGCACGAACGAAAAGACCAACAAGAACGCGTTCGACATGATCCGCCGCGACGCAATCTTCACGAACGTCGGGCGCACGGCGGACAACAAGCCCTGGTGGGAAGGTAAAGGCGTCGGCGAGCCTGCTTATGACTGGCGCGGCAACGAATACGACCCTGAAAGCGGCCCGGCGGCGCACCCGAATTCGCGTTTCACGGTGGCAGCAACGAATAACCCGAGTTACTCCGAGCTCGCCGAGGCACCCGAAGGAGTGCCGATATCCGCTATCGTTTTCGGCGGACGGCGCTCGACGGTGACGCCGCTGGTTTATGAAGCCAGAGACTGGCGGCACGGTGTGCTCATAGGCGCGAGCATCGGCTCCAAGCTGACAGCCGCTGCCGTCGGCGAGGTCGGGAAGATACGCCGCGACCCGATGGCGATGAAGCCGTTTTGCGGCTACAACTTCGGCGACTACTGGGCACACTGGTTGTCATTCGAGAATCGCACCGACAAGCTGCCGAAGATTTTCGGCGTCAACTGGTTCCGCCAGGATGAAGATGGCAACTTCATCTGGCCCGGATTCGGCGAGAACCTGCGCGTGCTGCGCTGGATTATCGACCGCGTCGAGGGCCGAATCGGCGCGAAAGATACGCCGATCGGCTATTTGCCCGATGAAGGTGGCATCGACACGACGGGCCTCGACATCAGTGACGACGCCATGCATGAGCTGACCTCAATCGACGTCGCGCACTGGCGCACTGAAAACAAGCACTTTGCCGACTATCTGCAGAAGTTCGGCGAGCACGTGCCGGAGGAATTGCGCCATCAGCAGCAAATGATGGCGGAGCAACTCGCGAAAGCCTCTTAGTCGATGGTCTTGTAGTGAATCGCGAGTGAGCCGCCGGGGCCCTCGGCTTTGCCGAGCCCGATAGTACCCTCGCCTTTGAGCTCGGTATTATCACGACGCACGAAGGTTTCCTCGCCCTGCAGATTCTGGACGAATGTTCCGTTGGTGCTCTGGTCCACGAGCATGAACTTGCCGCGGCGCTTTTCCACCTTGGCGTGGATGCGCGAGATCAGGTTGCCTTTGACGACGAGGTCGTTGTCGTCCGCCCGGCCCATGATCACACTCTTGAGCTTGTCGGAGATCTCGATGGATTGGTCGCGAAAGCTCAGCACGAGCCTCGATGCCTTGCGCTCCTCATTTTCCCATTCGATGGTCGGCAACATGCTGGTCGCCTCGTCAGGATTCCAGAGCAGTTCATACAAGGCAATTTCGTCGAGTTTGCCGCGCACGGTTGCGACGTCGATCTGCCGCGTCTGTTCCTTGAGCTTGTCGTTCATCTTTGCGACGGTCTCGCCCGAAATGACGATCTGCCGCGCCTTGGCCTGAGACGTCATTCGATTGGCCGTGTGCACGGCAGCACCGAAAATATCGTTCTGCTCCTGCACTACGGGACCGTAGTGGCATCCGATGCGTATTGAGACCGGGATCCGGTCTTCTTTTTTGTTGTCGGCCGAAATGCGCGTCTGCATCATCACCGCGGCACCCATCGACTCTTCCACGGTGCCGAATGTCGACATCACTTCGTCGCCGATGGTCTTTATGACCGTGCCATTGAACTGATGGGTTGCCTCTTTCATGACTTCGAGACAATCTGCGACGGTCTGGCTGGCCTTGGTATCGCCGAACTTGTCGTACAGCTGCGTGCTGCCGACAACGTCCGCAAACAGAATTGCGACTTCAAGATCCTTAGCCATTATTCGCCTGTGTTCCTCAAAAAGCGTCTATTTTTGAAGAAGATAGCTTCTATTTCTCGGCCACAATATACGCTATCCAGGCGAGGTCTGCCTCTCCCTTTTCGTCCGGCGTGAACTCACCATTGCCCTCGCCGTCCTCATCCTCGCCCTCCCAGTACACCGTAGCCTTGCCAAATCCGGCCTCCAGGAGCATGTCGCGAAGCTCCGGTGCCGTATAGAGGCGCCAGGCATAGCTGAATGCCTTCTTGATTTTTGATCCATCCGGAAATCTGAAGTGAATGTAGCACTGCATGTGATTCGTGACCGGATGGAATTGCGCCTGGTGCCAGATGTACGTAAATCCGTCGTACTTGGTCTTCTCCTTCGTCTCCTCGAAGGATTCAGGCCCGCCGAACATGTCCATGAACAGCACGCCGTCGTCTTTCAAAGCGTCATAGCAGCGACGCATGTAGTTAACCATCTGGGCGCGTTCTTCGAAGATCCAGTAACTGAAATTGAACGCCGCCAGGATATCGACCTTCGGCGTCTCGACGGTCTGGACGTCGGACTCGATCAGGCTGACGCGGGCCTGGTCCTCGGGCGACAGGCGCGCGATGCGATTGTTGCGGCCCCACTCCAGCACCTCGGGGTCGATATCGATGCCTATCGCCTGGAACTCATTGCCCTGGCGAACCCACTCACAGCAGGCACTCGCTGTCCCGCAGAAGTCTTCCCTGAACAGATAGGCCGTCCGGCCGGTCAATTCCCGGAACGTGGTTTGCAGGAACTGCACTTCGTTTTCGACGTTTTGCACCGACTCTTCATACAGTTCGTGAATGTCGGCCTGCTCTGCCATCGTCGGCTTCTTGCCTTTTTTTACAGGTTTCGCGCTCATTGGCGTTTACTGGCTCCTCAAGGTAGTCGAATCGGCCATTCTATGCCGCATCGGGCATGGCATCCATAGCCGCGAGAATAACGTCGACACCGGCTCCCTCGCGATACGCATGTTCACTGATGTACCTCCGCCACGCCCTCGCACCGGGCTGTCCGGAAAACAGCCCTACAATATGGCGCGTGATCCGCCCAAGCCGTTCGCCGTGACCCAGTTCTGACTCCACGTAAGTAATCATCTGCTCGATTACCTCGCGCCTGTCGGGCGGTGTGCGTTGCGGATCGAAATGCTGCTCGAGCTCAGCGAGAAAATACGGGTGGTGATACGCCTGCCGCCCGATCATCACGCCATCGACATGCCGTAATGCCGTATCCACCTGCTCGATCGTCTTGATACCGCCGTTCAGCACTATGTCGAGCTCGGGATGCGTCTGCTTCAGGCGATATACACGATCGTAATTCAGCGGCGGGACCGTACGATTTTCTTTGGGGCTCAGGCCCTCCAGAATCGCAATGCGCGCGTGCACGATGAACTTGCGGCAACCTGCTGCCGCTACCGTATCGACAAAACGCAGCAGAAACTGCTCGCTGTCCTCGTCGTCGATACCGATACGGGTCTTCACGGTTACCGGCACATCCACTTCTGCCTGCATTGCCCTGTAGCAGTCGGCAACGACTTTCGGTGTAGCCATCAGGCAGGCACCGAAAGCTCCGCTTTGAACGCGGTCCGACGGGCAGCCCACATTGATGTTGATTTCGTCGTAGCCCATTGATGCTGATTTCTGCGCCGCCTCGGCCATGAGGCGCGGATCGCAACCGCCGAGCTGAACGCCAACGGGATGTTCTGCCGCGTCGTAGCGCAACAGGGCATCTGCATCGCCGAAATGAATTGCATTTGCGGTCACCATTTCCGTGTACAGGAATGCGCCCGGACTCAGCAGCCGCATGAAGTAACGGCAGTGCCGGTCCGTCCAGTCCATCATGGGAGCGACCGATACGGGCAAACGGTGTTGCTTTGCAAGAATTGATTTTGCCGTCAAGGTTTTGCGTCTTCTCCGGTCCTGTTTTCCCCGAGCGAAAAAACGAACAAAGCGTTGATACCCCGGCTCGGCTTGATCTCCGGGTGAATGGATAGTACCCGCCGCTCCGGTTCCGCCGTCCCGCCGCCAACCGGGACGGCGATGTACTGCCGGCCATCGACAGCGTAACTGATCGGGTGGCCCGTGACTGGCCCGCTGACTATCGTCTCCCAGAGCACTTCGCCCGTTTGATCATCGAATGCCTTGAAGCGCCGGTTCGCATCGCCACCAAACACGAGTCCGCCGCCGGTCGCCACGAGGCCACTGATCATCCCGGCGCGTTGCTGGTGAGTCCAGGCCGTCCGCCCGCTGCTCATCGCAACGGCATCCACGCGTCCGACAGGATATGGATTGTCTTCGATAGTCGGATCTTCGACAAAAACCACGGACGACGCGTACACCTCTTCCGGTGTCGCGTGCGCCGTATTGCCTGTATGCAGCATGCAGAGATTCTGCTGTGGCTGATACATCAGGCCGGTCCCCGGACTGTAGGCACCGGCCGGCCAGTTTTTTCCGCCGGACCTGGCCGGACAGACCAGGATTTCCTCGAAAGCGTCGACGATAAGGTCCTCGTTTACGTGCACGCGGCCGTTTGCGGGGTCAATGTGGGTGACAACATTCTGGTTGAGGGTGGGTCTTGCCCAAAGAAACTCTCCCGATTCACGACTCAGCGTATAGACAATTCCTGTCTTGCCCGGAATGCCGCTTACGACTTTGCGCAGTTCGCCGACTGGCGCTCCGGGATTGATCCACGGGACGCTGTCAGGATCCGGCTGGACAACGGTATCGAGCAGAAAGCGCTCGAAGACATGATCGAGGTCCCAGTTGTCTCTCGGTAAATGCTGGTAGTACCACGCAATCGTCCCGCTGCCCGCATCAAGTGCGAGGGTCGAATTCGAGTAGAGTACGTCTCCGCCCGGCGTGCCACGCACGCGCTCCAGTGAGGGCGCCGGGACCGATGTGCCCCAATAAATAAGGTCCAGCGCGGGATCGTAGCTGCCGACGCCCCAGGCTCCCACGTGCCGCCGTTCTTCGTATGGAAGTTCGCCCCAACTGTCGCCGCCGGGCTCATCCGGACGAACGATTGTGCCGGTACGCCAGATTTCCTCGCCGTCATCCGGATCGTAGGCCGCTATGTAACACGCTTCGGGACCATCGACGGGCGAACAGGAGCGGCCACTGATGACTTTTCCATCGGCGACGATCGGGCCCGATGACACGCTTCCGTCGATTGGCACCTCCCAGGCCAGTTCCCCGGTCCGCGCATCTACGGCAACCAGGTGTGCGTCACCTTTGCTGACGTGGAAAATCTTGTCTTCATATATTGCGATATTCCGAATGCGCGTTTTTCCCGACTCCACTTTATCGCGGCGGTACTCCCAGATCAGGTCGCCGTTGGTAGCGTTGACCGCCTGAATGACATCGCCCGGATGGGCGATATACATCACGCCGTCATAAACGAGCGGCGTGGTCTCCTGCTCACCTGGCTGCATCGCCAGCGACCAGGCGAGCCGCAGCGAAGCGACGTTATTCTTGTTGATCCCGGCAAGAGGACTGTATCCCCAGGCATCATATGTGCGCCGATACATCAACCAGTCGTCCGAATCCGGGTCTCGCAGCATCGCGTCGGTTACTGGCGTGTAGTCGGTAATCGATCCCTGCGTCAGTGGTTGCAACTCGATTTCGCGCAGCTTCGGAATGCTCAATGAGCGGACGAATGCGACAAGTGCGATCAGTCGTTTGCCGCGAATATCGGCGAATGCCGGCATCTCGAAGCCGCCATAACTCACAATGTTCGCCAGACGCATATCCGACAGTGGATTCATCAGCGAGGCATCGCGCAGGTCCTTGGGTTTTTCGCTCAGCTCGGACCAAAGCGCGCCGCCGCCTGCGCCGTCGGCTCCATGGCAGGTGCTGCACCGCTCCGCGAAGACGGCAGCGCCCGTAGTCAGCATGTCTGAATCGACATTCAGCGTTGCTACCGCGGGCGCAATCCCCTCGCGGGGCGGCGGGTAACTGGGCAGGGACTGGCCTGCAGCATTCGCCCAGGCGAACGAAAAGGAAAAGACCAGGGTAAGTATTTGCGGCCGACTGCGAGCCGTGCACACGATCACGGCTCCGCGCCGTCCGGCACCAGCCGGTAAAGACCGCCGGAGTCCACGCCAAGATAGATGAGATCGTCCGGACCCTGCCCGACCATGCGGACACGCCAGCCACGATCCTCCAGCAGGCGCTCTTCATGTAAGACCTTGCGCTCCCCGACAACGAGGCGATTGAGATGCGCGCCGGCAAGCGCGCCGAGAAAAAGATTGCCGCGCCAGCCAGGAAACGCCTCGCCGGTGTAGAAGAACATGTCGGACGGAGCAATCGACGGCACGTAGTAATGAATCGGCTGCTCCATGCCTTCTTTCTCCCTCAGTCCCTCACCGACCGGTTCGCCGCTGTACTCCACGCCGTACGTGATAACCGGCCAGCCATAATTTCGTCCCCCCTCGATGATATTGATCTCGTCACCGCCCTTCGGGCCATGCTCGTGTTCCCAGAGATCGCCTGTCGTCGGGTGCACCACCAGTCCCTGTGCATTGCGGTTGCCGAGGCTGAAGACCTCGGGCATTACTCCGGGCAAATCGACGTAGGGGTTGTCTTTCGGCGCGCTGCCGTCGTGGTGCAAGCGCAATACCTTGCCGAGGTGTGTTCCCGGACTCTGCGACAGGTGCCGCAGATCCCAGCGATCGCCCATAGTGACGAACAGGAATTCGTCCCGGAACGCCAACCGGCAGCCGTAGACTATCGAGTTGTGGTACCAGGGCAGCGCTGCAAATATCCGCTCGCGATCCGTCAATTGCTCACCATCCAGCCTCGCTCGTTCGACAACCATCGTGCTCATCTCGTCATTGCCGGCCGTATAGCAGTAGTAGACAAGACGATTACTGGAAAAAACCGGATGCAGCACGACATCCAGCATGCCTCCATTGTTTTTAATGAATACGTCGTCCGGACCTCCGCTCAGTGCCAAGATCGCACCGGTCTCGAGGTCGACCCGGACGATCCGGCCGGTCGCCCGCTCGCTGACGAGCGCATCCCCGTCCGGCAGGAACGCGATCGCCCACGGGATCTGCAAGCCGTCGGCAATCTTCTCGACCCGGAAACTTTCGACTTCGCTCTCGATAAGCGCTGACTCATCGGCCGGGCAGTTGTCCGATGACAGGCAAAGCAACAGCGCCGCGGCTGCTGGCGTCTTGGACGGAGAGATGCGGCTCACCACGGCATGGGTGTCCGGTCGTCAATCATGCGCAGGACTTCCTCGCCGGCACCGGTCATCTCCGCTCGCGTCAATTCGATCGGCACCCAGGCTGCGGCAAGCAGGTCATCGTGGAAATGCTGCAGGCTGAACTCGCTACCGGATTGCTGGCGCCGCTCGCCGAGTAATTCCTCGATCTGCGTTTTCCCGATCAGATAGACGATTCCGCCTGTCGGCGCGGCGAAGAAGTCATCGGCTTCCTCGCTCGCAATGCGGCGATCCATGGGAATGCTCATCAAGGCTGCCGTCGCCTCGTCAACACTCATCTCGCCCAAGGCCATCTTTACGTCCACAATGACCCGCATTGCGCGCAGCCGCAGGAAATTGTAGATGAGCTCGCGACTTTTCGGACGATCGTCATAGAAGCCCAGCTGAACGGCCGTCTCTTCCCAGTAAGTCGACCATCCCTCGCTTTTGAAACGATCTCGGTGCCGCGCGCGAATCGGCGACGAGTGGCGCGCCGACACGACGCCCTGCATGTGGTGTCCCGGGATGCCGTCGTGAAAGATGTTTGTGCTCGGATCAACACGCATGACGGACTCCCAGTAGGTCTGGGTGTAGGGATGATCCTCCGGCACCGAGTATTTGACGACGCCGTTACCCGGTGTCCTGTAACCGCTCAGCCCGGCCCACAGCGGGAACGCCTGGATATAGGCGGGCATCGACGTACGCTCGTAAGGTCCTACGTAATCGGGGACCGTGAGCACGCGTCTGTTCGCGAGGAACTTGCGAATAGCCTTCGCGTCGGCTTCGGTCCTGGCCGCATACTCGGCCGTTGTGTCCGACTTGCGCGGAGCCGGCAACTCCCGGTTCCGCGCCTCCTCGAATAATGAGAACGACACCAGGCGGGCGTATTCCCGTTCTCCGATGCGAAGGATGTCCTCGGCATCGTACGGCAGTAGCCAGATTCGCCGCAGAATCCAGTCGTACATCTCTCGGCCGATCGGCTGCGCGCTTTCCATGGTCGGCAAGCGTTCCTCGATCCACACTCGATAATCGTCGAACGCCACTCCCATCGCCGTTGCTCTCGAGTGCAGTTCGCCGACGAGATGCGGCGGAAAATGCTCGCTGAGCCCATCGGCGAATGCCCGGCTGTTCTGCTCTGCATTCACGAGCGATGCCAGGGCCCATCGGGACATCTGCCGGGTCGGTTCGGTCAAATTGCGCTTGGCTTGCTCCAGTATTCGCGGGATGTTCCGCATGTGCTCCAGGATTTCGCGCGCGCGAAGCTCATCGAATGGCGGCGGCTGCTGCACCAGTTGCCCGAGTTTGCTCAGCGTCGCGCCACTGGACATTCCGAATGACGAGATGGACGAAAGATAGAAATTCGGACTGCGTGACGTTGCACGATATACGCGCAGGCCGTAATCGAGCATATCCAGTTCGGAGCGCACGATAAGGTAGTCGACCTGATCATGGACCGGCCACGCTGTTGGTTCGAGTGCGTCGAAACGTGATCGCAGCTTCGCCAGCCTGGCTTTTTGTGTCTCGACGGCACTGGCCGAGTAATCCGGCACGCCATGGATCAGGCGCGGCTCGCGAAGCTCACGAACCGCCAGGAAGATATTCGTCAAGTCTTCTCGCGAAGCATGCCCGGACACAGCCGCCGGCGACAAATCAATGGTGATAAGCAGAACAACGAACAGAACCGCATATCGGCAACGAACAAACGCTTCAATCATGGCCTACTCCTCGACTCCATGGTGCGATGCAGACAGCTCCGGTGCCGTCGTCAGCGCTTCCAGTCTCCGTTATCGAGCAGCTCCGACTGAATATCGTCGACGGCCGACCTGACCGTGCCCACGAGCGTATCGATTTCCCGCTCCGATATGATCAGCGGCGGCGAAAAGGCCAGCGTGTCGGCAGCCGGCAACGCGCGTGTAAGAACGCCGGACTGCAGGGCCCTTTTTGCAACACGGACGGCTACGGTCAGCTTTGGATCGAATGCCTGCGGCGGATCTTTCCGGGCGACGAGCTCGACCGCGCCAATCAAGCCGAACCCTCTTATTTCGGCCACGAGCGGATGGTCGGCGAAAGCGTCTTGCAGCTGCCGATGCAGATACTCACCTTTCTCGCCGGCCGCTGTAACGAGATTCTCTTTCTCGATGATGTCGAGATTGGCCATGGCGGCGGCAGCCCCAATGGGATGCGAGGTATACGTGTAGCCATGGCCAAATACGCCAAACCGGCTCTCGCCCTCGACGACCGTCCGCCAGACCTTCTCTGAAACATACACGCCGGACAGAGGGAAGTATGCCGACGTAACGCCTTTCGCAATTGTGATCAGGTCCGGATGCAGGTCGAGTGCTTCGCTGCCGAACATATGGCCGAGCCGGCCAAAACCGCAAATCACCTCATCTGCGATCAGCAGAATATCGTTCTTCGTGAGCACTTCCTGAATCGCCTGATGATATCCAGGTGGCGGAACGACGACTCCGCCGGCCCCCATCACCGGCTCCAGGATCATGGCTGCAATCGTGTCGGCTCCTTCGGCCTCGATCAGCTGCTCCAGGTCCTTGACAAGTTTGTCGACAAACTCCGGGTCACTGAGGCCGTGCCCCTCCCAGAGCCGGTGCGGCGCAAGCGTGTGCTTGACGAAGGGAAGAGGCAGATCGAACCCGGCATGTACGCCCGGAAGCCCCGTCATTCCGCCGGACATTATCGTCACGCCGTGGTAGCCGCGATGCCTTGCGATGATCTTTTTCTTTTTCGGCTTGCCCCGGACATTGTTGTAATACCACGCGAGTTTGACCTGTGTGTCATTCGCATCCGAGCCGGAATTGCCGAAAAAGATCTTGGACATAGGCACTGGCGCGCTCTCGATGAGTCTCTGGGAAAGGAGCGCGGGCATCTCGCTGCCCATGGACGAAAAACTGTGATAGTAGGCAAGAGTCCCGGCCTGGCGTCGAAGCGCGTCGGCAATTTCCTTACGGCCGTAGCCAACGTTGACGCACCACAGGCCGGCCATGCCATCTATGTAGCGCCCGCCCGCCGAGTCCTCCAGCCAGACGCCTTCACCCTTCACCATGACAACGGGGGGACCATGCTGCTCGTGTTGCGCCAATGCCGTGAACGGGTGGAAGCTGTAGCGGCGATCGATATCGGCCAGTGCGGGAATGTCTCCCGGTTTCGGTGGTTCTGCAGTCACGTTGTAATCCTGTTGGTCACGAGTTTCACGGTGATGATGTCTTGCTGTTGGCCAAAATGTCCCCGATTCGGATCGGCTTCAACGGTGGGCGCGGCGCAAAAAAAGAGAATTCGCCAACTGGTTCGCCACTGCGCTCCGCAAGCAGTTCAGCGGTGATCGACGCGCAATACCGGCCCTGGCACGGACCCATTCCCAGACGCGTACGCTGCTTGATGCCGCCCATCGACGCGGCGCCGTCCCCCAGGGCGGCCTCAACATCGCCGAGCGTCACATTCTCGCAACGGCAAATTACCGTGTCCGCCTGCGCAAGTCGTGTCGTTGGGCGCGGTGCTGCAAACAGAGTCCAGAGGGCGGACTGAAATGCACGGTGGCGCTGGCGCTCGCGCAAAGCGCGCCGCAGTTCGCTTTCATGATGCGCGGATACACCGTAATCGAGTGACCGTACGACTGCGACCGCTGCCGTGACGCCATCCTGCATCGCGGCCGGTGCGCCGCTCAGGGCCGTGCAATCGCCGACAGCGTACACCCCCGGTACCGTGGTCTCACACTCCTCGCTTCTCTGCGTCACGAGAAAGCCACGCGCCTCGTCGAAACTGTGTCGACATCCGAGGCAACGAAGAATCTCATTGCGCGGCTGAAAGCTATAGCCGACGCAAATGACATCCGCCTCGATCGTGTCGAACTGCTGGCTTCGATCCGCGCCGACTGGTCCGATATCCGCTTCCAGGCCATGCTTCGATTTCCTGATCGCCGCAATACCCGCGCCGAATCGCACCGGCACGCCCGACCTGCGCAAATGGCGCAGGTACCCGATGCCATCGGCTACAAGCCCGGGCACGTTGTATGCCATTTTGAGGCCATTCAAGATCCAGCTCGCAGGACTGGCATCGGCGAGTTCCGCAACCAGGCAGACATCGGCGCCCGCGGCCTTGAGTTCGGATGCGATTTGCAGGTTCAGCGGTCCATTACCGGCGATGACAATACGGCCCGGGAGAATAGTGCCGTAGTTCCGCAGCAAGCCCTGCGCTGCTCCCGTCGTCATTACTCCGGGCAGTGTCCAGCCCGGCACGGGCAAACCACCCTGGTATGCCCCTGTCGCGACAATCGTTCTTTGGGGTCTGTAGACCGTGCTCCCACTGTCGTCCAAAACGCCGAATTCGGCGGGCGCAAATGCTCCCCATACCTGGGCCCCACTGATAATCCGCGCACCGGAACGCATCGCACGTTCCACAAGTTTCCCGCCGCCGGCGATCTGCCTGTCGCCGGACAGCGATGCCGGCAGCAGACTCTCGTCCACAGGCTGCTTGAAATATTGCCCGCCGCCTGCAGTGCGTTCATCGAGCAGCACGACGTCCACGCCCGCTTCCGCCGCGATCGATGCTGCGGTCAGGCCTCCTGCGCCCCCGCCGATAACGAGCAGTTCGGGTTCAAGCACTGCGTTGCGCTCGCCCGTATCGCCGCCGCCGCGGCTGCTTCCTCTCACATTGGGAAGATGGTCGCGGCGAATCTGCATGCCCGGTTTCGCAGTGGTCATGCAAGCGAGCATCCCGTGCTCTCCATCGATGCTCACCCGGCACTCCTGGCACACGCCCATGCCGCAGAAAACGCCTCGAAGCTCGTCCCCGTCACCTGGTGCCCGGAGTCCAAATTCGCCGGCGCCGGCAAGTGCTGCAGCGACCGACACGCCGGTACGGCACTGGATCTCGCGGCCCTCGAACTCGAAGCTGATCGCGCTCGCGCCCTCTGATTCCCTCGACATGTCAGTCTTTCCTGTCTATGTCGGGCGCGATCCAGCCCGGCGGCGCGGAGATTCTCTCGAAAGGATGGATGTTCACCTTGAAGCCGGAATCGCATCCGTTCATCTCCATGCGGCGCTCGGCGATTCGCCAGCAATTATCGATACGCACTAACCGGTCCCTGTACTGCCCGAAAATCGTCGCTGTCGATCCATCCGGGCGCTCGTGCCATGCGTGCACATAGCTGCCTGCCAGGGCTTCGTCATTTGCGGTGAATTTGATTTGTACATTCGACAGGTGATGCGAAGTGCGTTGCCAGCGCCACATTCGTTGCAGGGATTCCCCGAGCGCAGCAGCACCGCGGCTCCGCAATGCCGGTTCGGGTCCGTATTCGACGGTGCAGTCCTCGGTAAACAGCGCAACGAGGCGCGGCAGGTCCATTCGGTCCAGCGCGCAACAATACTCGACGAGAATATCCGTGATCGCCTGCCGATCGATAATTTCCCGGTTTTCCGGATCGGTCATCGCACCCTCACTCAGCGAATATAAGTTGCGCCATTGACGTCGAGCGTTGCGCCCGAGAGATGTCGAAGCTCGCCGCCGGCAAGAAAGGCGATAAGTTCACCGATTTCGTCGGGCGGCACCCACTCGCCCATTGCCAGCATTTTGTTGACTTCGTCTTCACCTCCCTGGAGCTTCGCAAAATCGACCGACATCTTGGTGCGGACGATGCCCGGAGCAATGATGTAGGAATAGATGTGGTCCCTGGCATAGCCTCTCGCAATCGATTGCGCCACCGCCTTTATCGCGCTCTTCGAGGCAGCATACGCCAGCATCTTGGGATTGGTCACACCACGCTGTGCGACCCAGCTGGACATCAGGATGATCACGCCGCCGCCGCGTGACCGAAAATGCCTCACCGCCTGTCGCATGAGCCGCGCCGGTGCAAGCACATTGACCCGATAGTGCGTCTGCCATGCAGCATTCCATTCATCATCCGGATCATCTACGCCACCGGACGGGAGCATCATCGCCGCATTGAGTACCAGCACATCGATCCGTCCCCGCCAATCGAGTGCCTGCGCCCAGACGTCATCGGCCGCGCTTTCGTCTTCGAAATCCCCCTCGACGAAATGCTTTCTTTCGGCCTCGACGCCGTCCAGCGTTTTCAGCGCGCCGTCCAGATCAGCCGGACCCCCGCGATGATGCGCGATCAGGTCCGCGCCCTCGCGCGCCAGTATTTGCGCCGTTGCAGCACCGATCCCCTGCGATGCGCCGGTCAGCAGAATCACTTTGTTTTGCAGGGACTTAATATCGGCCACTTGGATTTGTCTCTCGTTATTGTCGATGACCGTAGCAGGTGGGCGCATCGCGAACATCGGTGCGCAATATTGTACACTACGCACTGCCGCCCGAAGCCACCGAAAAACTGTCATGAGCCACCGCAGCGAACCATGGAACACCCAGGAAGATGAATGGCGGCGTACGATAACGCGCGTACGGGCGGGCCGCTCCCTGGCACCGTCGAGCTGGCCGGACGGGGCGCGTTGCGCGGTGGCATTCTCGTTCGACTGTGACCACGAGTGCTACGAACTCGGAGGCGGAGGCAATGCCATTGGCAGGCTCGCCTGGGGTGAGTTCGGCCGACGCGTCGGGGTGCCGCGTATACTGGACATCCTCGGCCGGCACGGGGTCCCGGCCACTTTTTTCCTGCCGGCCGTGTGCGCGCTTATCGATCCGACGGAGGCGCGGCGAATCACCGATGCCGGCCACGAAATCGGCGTGCATGGCTGGATTCACGAGAACAACTCGAAACTCGACGCAGCAACCGAGCATGAACTCGTGGTCCGGGCTCGCAACATATTGAAATCACAGACCGGCGTGCTCCCGGTCGGTTTTCGCTCCGCCAACTGGGATCTGAGCTGGAACACGATCGAAATCGTTCACGAGCTGGGTTTCGAATACGACAGCTCACTGATGGCTGACGAGGATTGCTATGAACTGGTTGTCGATGACAAGCCGACCGGCGTCGTCGAGATTCCGGTCGAATGGCTGCGCGATGATGCCGTGTACCTGATGTTCAACCGCGAACCCGCCACGCGCCCGTGGATGTCGCCGGACGACGTTTTCGGCGTGTTCCGGCGTGAACTCGATGCAGCTTACGAGACCGGCGGGCTGTTCCAGCTTGTCATGCACCCCTTCATCATTGGCTACCGGTCGCGCATCTGGATCCTCGAGGAGCTTATCGAGCACGCCAGGTCTCTGGGCGACGTCTGCTTTCTCCGGCATGCCGACGTGGCCCGCTGGGTCCGTGAGCAGGACAACTGAATACGGTACAATGTTCGGTATAAGAACATTTATTCGAAAACCTCGCCAACACCGCTGATGACTCTAGCCGTTGCAGACCCGACCCTTTTGAGGGATGCCCTTTTCATAGGGGGTCAATGGCAGCGTCCCGCAGAATGCGACAATCTCGACGTCGTAAATCCTGCAACGGGCGCGTTGCTGGCTTCGGTAAGCAGCGGCCGTCGCGAGGATGCCGTTGCAGCCATCGAGGCGGCCGACCGGGCGCTGCCGGACTGGTCGGCCCGGACGGCAAAAGAACGCTCGTTGCTCATCCGGCGCTGGTACGACCTCATCGTCGACAATGTCGACGACCTCGCGCGCATATTGACCGCCGAACAGGGCAAGCCGATTGCCGAGGCTCGGGGCGAAATCATGTTTGGCGCCGCTTTCTTCGAGTGGTTTGCCGAAGAAGCAAAACGTGTTTACGGCGAGACGATTCCCGCACCGAGCGCGGATCAGAGACTCCTCGTGCTGCGCCAGCCCATCGGCGTCTGCGCCGCGATAACGCCGTGGAACTTCCCGATGGCGATGATTCCGCGCAAAGCTGCGCCGGCGCTGGCCGTCGGTTGCACGATGGTTCTCAAACCCGCAAGTGCGACACCGCTATCGGCGCTCGCGCTGGCGGAACTGGCCGACCGTGCAGGTATCCCGCCAGGCGTCTTCAGCGTCGTTCCGGGGGCAGCTTCGACAGTCGGCGATGAACTCGTCCGCAATCCGATAGTCCGCAAGGTAACGTTCACGGGTTCGACCGAGGTGGGTGCGACATTGATGGCGAAAGCGGCAGGCACGATCAAGAAAGTGTCGCTGGAGCTCGGCGGCAACGCTCCCCTGCTGATCTTTGATGATGCCGACCTCGATACTGCGGTATCTGGAGCTATCGCCTCCAAGTTCAGAAACATGGGACAGACCTGCGTCTGCGCCAACCGGATTTATGCCCAGAGCGGTATTTACGAGGAGTTTGTCGAGGCACTCGGGGCTGCCGTCAGCAGGCTGCGAGTCGGGGACGGCGCCGACGAAGGCGTCGACCAGGGCCCGCTGATCGACGAAATGGCCGTCAGGAAGACCGAAGAACACCTGCAAGATGCCGTCGGCCATGGCGCACGAATCGTTGTCGGCGGCTCCCGCCACGTGCTTGGCGGTTCTTTTTTCGAACCCACAGTGATCGCCGATGCCGGGGCCGGAATGAAAATCGCGAAGGAAGAAACTTTCGGGCCGCTCGCGCCGGTATTTCAGTTCGAAACCGAAGAAGAGGCGATCAAGCTTGCCAACGATACAGAATTCGGCCTCGCCGCTTATTTCTTCACGCGTGACAATGCACGCATCTGGCGAGTCAGCGAAAGGCTCGAATACGGCATCGTGGGCGTGAACACGGGCATTTTTTCTTACGAAGGAGCGCCATTCGGTGGATGGAAGTTATCCGGTATAGGCCGTGAAGGTTCACACCTCGGCATTGATGAGTTTCTCGAAGTGAAGTACGTGTGCGTCGCCGGTATCAACAGCTGAATTGAGTGCACCACACCTCGGACAGAACAACTCAAATCATCAGGAACGACCGTTGAAAAAAGAAATCAGTAACCGCGATTACGTAAATTCGCTGGCACGCGGACTCGAAGTCATTCGCTCTTTTACGCGTGCGCGCCCCAAGATGACGTTGAGCGACATTGCACGGGCAACGGGCATGACGAGGGCGACGGTGCGACGCTTCGTTTTGACGCTCGTTCGCGAAGGCTATGCCGAGACCGACGGCAAGCATTTCAATCTCAAACCCAAGGTTCTCGAACTCGGATACGCCGCGCTGTCTTCGCTAACGTTTGTCGACGTCGCGCAACCGATCATGGCCAGGTTGGCGTACAAGCTCGAGGAGTCGGTATTTGCGGCGGTCCTCGAGGGAGAAGACATCGTATACGTCGCGAGCGCGACTCCTCCCAAACGCTTTGTCAGCATTTCGGTCACCGTCGGCAGCCGCGCACCGGCGCACGCGGTTTCGACAGGCCGCATCATGCTGGCCGCATTGCCCGAAGAGGAGCTGTTGCAATACCTGGATCACGTGACACTGCAGAAACTGACGCCCAATACGGTAACGTCGAAGGTGAAGCTACGAGGCTTGATCGAGGAGGCCGGCGTCAAGGGATGGAGCATCGTCGACCAGGAACTCGAAATCGGTCTGAGGTCGATCTCGGTGCCGATCCGCGACAAGAATGGCGGGGTCATAGCAGCGCTCAATGTCGCATGCCCGAGTTCGAGGATCACACCCGAAGACATGCACACCAAGATTCTTCTGGAATTGCAAACCGCGTCCCAGAACATCACGGCAAGCCTGCAACGCTAGGCCAGTCATAAAGACGGCACGACAGAGCCGTGGGGGGTCGCAGGCCCTGCCGCGCCGGCAAGTAGCGCTAAACTGCGGGCGAGTTTATTTTAGCCGCTCCCGCTTCCACAGTTCGCGTACCTCGTCATCCAGCCCGGTCATCTCCCAACGGATCAGTGACATAGGCAAGCGGCCGGTGGCCATGAACGTGTCGTGGAATTCTTTCAGTACGAAATCGTCACCGAGCTGCCGTCTGCGATCTGCCAGCAACTCCTGCATCTGCAACATTCCGACCGTGTAGCCAAGTCCATACCCAGGCGGCCGGCGGAGGTAGATTTCCGCATCGACCCTCGCTACGTCTTCATCCAGCCAGGGGACGCGCTCCATCCACCAGGCCACCACCTCCGAGACGGACATTTGATTGAGCTGCAGCCAGACGTCCGCGGGTACCCGCGCTGCGCGGAATATGCCGAACACGTAGATGAGTTCCCGTACCCGGGGCAAGTCGTCGATCACGCCCGCATTCATGATGCCCTCTTCGAGGTAGACTCCCCAGCCCTCGGTTCGCGCACCGCTCGTTATCTTGCCGCGAATCGGATGGCTGTTATGCCTTTCGACGACGCCGTCGAAGCGGTGCCCCGGAATGACCGCGTGCAGGTGGTCAGGTGTCGGGTCGCGATACTGGACCTGCTCCCAGAAATTGGGACCATTCGGACGCACTATCCACGGCACATTGGTGTCGAGCTCCTTGATGTATTCCGGGATCGTGATGATGTCCTGTTCGACGAGGAACTTCCGGATCCGCTTGTCGGTATTGGCGATTCTTTGCGCATATTCCTCGGCTGAGGCCGGCAGATCGATGACAGGCAAATGGCGATTGCGATGCTGTTCCAGCGCGTACACGGACCAGAGCCGCTCGAGTTCCCGCTGGCCCAGCGTAACGATCTGGTCTGCATCATAGGGCATCAGTTTGACGTGCTTGAGGTACCAGTCGAATTTCTCGCGCCCGACGCCGCCTTTACCCGTCATCCTGCCGCGGTTGCCGGTAAGCCACTCGTGAAATCCCACGACTGAATCCCTTGCGGCCTCGATATCGGAAACCAGGGCCGGCTGTTGCTTCTCGGCGCGCCCGAGAAAGTCCTCGTACCAGCCAATCACGCCGGCCGGGGGGATTTCCCGGTATGGATAACCGTGTCCGACGCCGTCGGCGTTGGTCAGGTTGAAAATCGCGAGATCCGCATAGTCGGCGGCAACTTCAGTGAGGTTTTTTTGCGCCTGGCCGACAAGCAGCGAGATTGCCGCGAGGCGTGTGCGCAGGGCCGCCGTTTCATCGTCGTCGAGCGGCAACTCCGCGAACGTAATGCGCAGCATCTGATCCACGTAGAAACCGGGGTCGCGAGACCAGGGTCTCGATACATTCAGGGTAAAGTCATGCTGGTCGAAGCGTGACCTTACAGCCAGGTAGTCGATCTGCTGGTGCAACTCCCAATCGGCAACGGCCATATCCTCGAGCCGCGCCTGCAGATCCCGCATTTTGGCGCGGCGCTCGCTGACAGCTTTTTTGCCATAGTCCGGATAGACCTCGGTAGGTTTTCCCGCAATGTCCTTGTTGGGTACGTTCCCACGCGCCCGGGCAGGATCCTTCCACTCGAGAAATTCCTGGAACAGCGAAACGAGATCTTCATAGCTGCCTGAGCCGTCGGGCATGCCCTCGTAGTGGGCTCCCGCCTTCGCGGCGTTTCCCGTTACGAGGGGTATGATCAGGGCAGCCGCGACAAGCAGAAGAATGCGATTCTTCATAAGGGTCCCCATGTTGTGTTGTTCACTGTTTCGTCAGCCGCCTCAACGTGACCCGAGGCTCAACCGGGCGCCGATGAAGTAGCGGCGACCGACCGTGTCGTAAAGCTGAGCCTGGGTATTCGAGTCACCGCCGGCCCGGAAACCGATCAGCGGTGGCTGCTCGTCCAGCACATTGCTGATACCGGCAAACAGCTCGAAAGTGTCGCTGAACTCATAGGTTCCCGCCACGTCCCAGTAGAATTGTGCATCCACCGGAACATTGTTATTCGGGAACGCGTCAGGAGCCAGATCGAAATCGCCGATGATCTCGATATCCGTACGGATGCCGAGCGGCCCGCTGTTGTAAGACCCGCTCAACAGGCCACGGTAGTCCGGCGTGGCTCGAATGAAGTTACCCGAGCAGCTGCCGCCGAGGAATCCGGCGCATTCGATGGCCGACTGGCCGGCGAGCAGAACCGTGCTGTCTTCATCGTGGAACGTCGACAGCCAGCGCAGATCCAGCGTCGCTCCGTCACCCGAAACACCCCACGAGTCCGGCAATTCGAACGTGTAGTCGACCTGCAGGTCGATACCCGCACCTACCCTCGTCTGTAAGTTCAGGAGCGGTGCATTGACCGTTTCGATGTTACCGAGCTGGTCACGCGTGATTGCCTGGCACGAAGGTGCCGAGTTGTCGAGCAGCTGGAAGCAAGCATTTACGAGTGCCTGCGAGCTCACCTGGCTGATGGCGGATTCGACTTCGATTTCCCAGTAGTCCAACGACAGCGTCAGGCCTTCTGCGAACGGAGGAGATACCACCACACCAACCGAGATCGTGTCCGACTCTTCTTCGTTCAGCAGCGGGTTACCGCCCGAAAATGCGCTCCAGCCCTGGCTTGCACCGACCTGCAGGTTATCGACCACATTCGCCGGCACGCCTTGCGCCAGGCACACCTGTTTGATTTCCGCTGTCGGATTATTGTCGACCACGCAGGGGTCGACGCCGCCGATAAAGCTCTGGTTCGGCGCCGCGAACAGCTCGTCGAGGTTCGGCGCGCGAATTGCGCTGCTGACCGACAACCGGCCTCGCAGGTACTCGAGCGGTGTCCAGTCGATACCGCCGCGCCAGGTCGTCACGCTGCCGATCGTCGAGTAATCGGAGAAACGAACTGCCGCTTCAATGGCGAAGTCCTCAACGATCGGGAAGCGGGCTTCACCGTAGAGCTCCCAAAGGTCGTACGTACCCTGGTTGTCGACCGGAGGTACGCCACCGAGATCGCCGGACTTGGAAATTTCGTCGGGCCTCGTCTGGTATTCCTCTTCACGCCATTCGACGCCGAATGCAGTCAGGACGGGACCTGCCGGGAGTTCGAACAGATCGCCGGCGATCGATGCGCCAAATACGCTGCGTTCGAAGTTGTCCGCACGACCCGTCGTCACCGACAGGAAATCAGCCATTTCCGGCGTCAGCGTATTGGTGCCGTAAACGTTGACCGGTACACAGCCAAGCAGCTGGACCCGGCACTGTGGCTCGTTGTTGACCACGACAACGTCCAGGCCGAGCGTCGTCCTGGAACGCGACAGCAACCCGACGCGGGTCTGATTGAGATCCGAACGCTGGTACTGGTAGAAAATATCCCAGTTCCAATTGTCGTCGCCGAGCCCTACGTCACCACGCAATCCCGTGGTGAAGCCGTAAGAGTCCGTCAGGATGTGCGCGTTGCGCGGACCGAACTCGAGGAACCGCCGGCCGTTGCCGACGGTCTCGAACACACCGTCATCATCCGGGTCGAAATAGGACGCGTTATCCGCAAAGAACTGTTGCAGTGGCGCCGGGAACAACGGATTCGTATCTGCGTTCGGAATCAGCAATGTGCCGTTCGAAGCGCCCGAACTCGTCGGCGCGACCGCGAGTGCAGCCTGTTGCCACTCGTTTTCCTTCTTCGTGTAAAACGCCTGCGCGTAAGCTTCGATACCATCGGTAATTTCATAATGGCCGAGCGCCGAGAACTGCCAGCGTTCCAGCGGCCGCAGAATGAAGTTTGTCGCAGCGTAATTGAACTGGTCGGTCGGTCGGCAGAACGGCAGCGGCTGCCCGTTGTCACCGAAACGAACGCCCTGGATGGGGCCCGGACAGTTCGCAGCAGCGCCAACAAGGTCGATGCCGTTTATCAGGCCGAAGTCCGACGACGGAATAAAAATCTTGCCGCCCGGAATATTGCCAGAACCGAAATTGTTGAGCTGACCGGTGCTGTCCGCCAGGAACGGCTGCTGCGAGAACGCACGATTTTCCATGAACACCGGGTCACGCTCGGTAAACGAGGCGTGCAGCGTTACATTGCCGTTGCCGTCAGAGGTGTTAGCGCCGTAAAGAAAATCGAGCTTGGTCGTCGTGCCATCGCCTTCACCCGCCTCGCCCCATTGATAACGGATGTCGACGCCTTCGAAGTCGTCGCGCATGATGAAGTTAATGGCGCCCGCTATCGCGTCAGAGCCATAAACTGCGGAAGCACCGCCTGTCGATATTTCGATATGGTCGATCAGCATATCCGGAATTATCGCCATGTCCGACAGTCCGGTGACGCTGGAAGGAATAAAACGCTTGCCGTCCACGAGCAACAGTGTGCGTACCGCGCCGAGGCCACGGAGGTCGGGCGCAAGCACGCCGTCGCCGCCGCTCTGGTTCGACGAACTCGTGGAATCCGGGTTGAGCTGCGGGTACATGTTCAGCGTTTCTTCGAGTGTCGGATTGCCTGAATCCTGGATCAGGTCCGAATCGACGGTGCTGATCGGACTGATCGCCACGTAGTCCTGCCGAATCAATCGTGAGCCCGTCACGACGACTTCTTCGAGACCTTCCGAGTCCTGTGCCTGTGCGACCGGTACTTGCGTTGCCAGAGCAATGACCGTGCCCGCATGAAGTGCACGCCGAACAGCGCTATGCACGTGATTGAGTTTGTGGAAGTGTGTCACCAGGTTGTCCCCCCTGTCAGCGCCGAATCACATAGGATTGCCATAGCAGCTTCGCTGCCCAGGGCCTGCAAATGCGGACTTGAGCTTATGGATGATCCGTCGATTCCTGCCTCGGACCAGGCCGCCTCGTCCGCTCATTCTTTGCACGCCGCTCTTGGGCGGCTTGAGCTTTGGTTATGTCACCAGAATGGTCGATCGTTCAAAAAATGTCAATAGAAATTGTGCGCTATGCGAACATTTTGACTAAAAACGCACATTATTTGCGGTATACGCATCGCATCGCAGTCGCCATGACGCGGGTATTGATCTTTAACTCACTGTTTAAATTGTATTTTTTCGTTTCCGCAGCAAACACCACGGAACACAGACCTGCTGAGCGCTGAACTGTTAAGTGTGAACTCTTGGGCGCGGTGCGGTTGGGACGATCACGGACTCAGCCTCGTCGACTGGCGAGCAATTTCATGATTTCCCGGTCGCGCCAGCGAACCCGCGCGTCCCAGTCATCGAGGGCCAGCCGGGAGCGGCGTTCAGCCTCGACAACGGCGACGAGTTCGGGCGTCCATGGGTCGTGCTGGCCCCGCTCCGCTCCCATCGCCTCGTAAGCGCTGCCCATGATGCGGGCATGGGCGGCGATGCCGCCGCGCCTGTTCAGGTCCGCGGTTTCGAAAGGCCCGACGACAGACCAGCGCAAACCGAGCCCGTCCCGCACGATCGTATCGATATCCTCCACGCCGGCGACCCCATCGCGCACCAGGCAGTACGCTTCCCGGAGCATGGCGCCTTGCAGCCGGTTGAAGACAAATCCGCTTATTTCCTTGCGCACGATGACCGGAGACAGTCCGACTGAACGCATCCGCGCGCACGTGTGCTCAACAGCATCCGACGACGTGTCTGGCGACGGCACGATTTCGACGACGCGGATAAGAAACGGCGGGTTGCCCGGGTGCGCCACGAGGCAACGGCCGGCACCTGCCAGATCGCGCGCAATTTCCGACGCCGTTATGGCTGAAGACGAACTGGCGAGCACCGCGTGTTTCGGAGCCAGCCTGTCGAGATCTTCAAACAGCCGGCGTTTCAGGTCGACGTCTTCATGCACACACTCCTGCACATATTCAGCGTCTCGCACGGCATCCGCGACATCCGGGCAGACATGGATCCGCGACACCACCGCATCCACGTCCTGATCCAGTAACCCGAATTCCGCGAGGTCCCGCAAGGATGCGGTGATGCGCTGCCGGGCCATCGACCGCTGCTGCTCACTCGAGTCACACAGTCTCACATCCTGTCCGGCCACCGCGAATATCAGCGAGAACGAATTGCCGATGGAGCCGGCACCAATGACGGCGACAGACATCAGCGGGCCACAAAGATCGGGCTGGACCAGGCCGTCGCGCCGTCTTCCTGAAGTACTCGAACCCAGTAGGCTCCGGATTTCGCATGGTCGGAAGATTCCGTCCATTCGAAACGAACCGTGCGCGGATAGCCGCTGCCGAACCGGCGGACTGCCACTTCGCGATCGACGCCGCCGAGATCGAACAGGGACTCGTCTTCTGTCAGATCCGCAAGCGGAATCACAAATGAAAGCCGCCTCGAGTTTCCGGCGTCCTCGCCGAACTGGTTTCTCGCCCTAACCGATCCGTCGATTACGAGATTCGCGGTGGATGGTGCGTCGACGCTGAGCACGACGCCATCCTCGTCTCCCGCCGTTATCGTATCGAAGGCGACGCGGCGCGGGTCATCCTGCTCGAGCTTTTCCAGGGGATAGTCCAGCCGGTACCGCCGGAAATCGGTGATCCGGCCTTCGGATACCGCGACGTATCCTTTCCAGATTGTCTGGCGGGCCCGCTCGCGGGACGCGGCTCCGCGCCAGACGACCTTGAGCTTGTCCAAAGCCGTCTCCGGCTGTCCCTTGTAGGTATGTACGATATCGCTGCCATGGAAAAGGTCGATGCGGTCTATGCCGGCGGTTCCGCTTGCCTCGACAGTGAAGGTCAGCGGTCCATCGGCGCGTATCTCCTCCCCCATCCAGTGCCGCCCCGCCCGGAATCGAAGCTGCATTCTCTCGCCGGTCGTGCCATAAACGCGCCGCGCCTTGAATGCTTGCCACAGCTCGCTCCGGCTGAGTCCACTCGCAAACACACAGCTGATTCCGCCGTGGACCGCGAACAGCCTGTCGCCCGGGATCGAGTCGCCCAGCTTGCCGTAGGCGTCGTCGCTGTTGGCCGTGAATCCCACGACGAGGCCCCTGTCCAGCGCCTCTCTGAGAAACCACTCGAACTGGCCGTGATCGGAGTAGATCTCGATGAACGGCATGAACTCGCCGTTGAAGAAATCCAGGTTGGCTCTGCGACCGCCGATATGCGGCATCAGGAATACCTGCGACGCATCCAGGGACGAAAGAAGCGAATCGACCGAATAGCGGTCGCTTGCCGGATCGTAACCACGAAGATCTTCTTCGACATAGCCACTGCGGTAGAGCGCCTGATCCTGGCGGAGATAGATCACGTTGTGGTCTCCGCCGCGTCCGGTCGTCCCGGACCATTCATAGCCGGGAAATACGACAAAACGTCCTCGCTCGTTGAAGGACTCGCTCGCTCTCTGTACATCCTCCCATTCTTCCCTGGTGACGTGGAAGTCGTTCTTGGCCCAGGACATGAACTCCGCGCCGCCGAAGCCGCGCGCGTAGCCCGCATATTGTTCCACACTCGCCGAATCCCGCAGGTGCTGTCCGTGAAGGTCACCGCAATACAGTCTGAGGTCCGGGTCCTCTTTCACGACCATGACGTTTGTCTTTGCCTCCAGCCCATCGTTACCGGCATCGGCAACGCGCGCAACAAACTCGCCGGAATCGGGGACCTTTATTCCGTCGAAGCGATGAAATCCCTCATCCTTCGCACTGAATCGATATGTGCCCGGCAACCCGTCGAGGCCGCCGCCATCGATCCGAATCTCGCCGGTATACGATTTGGCCGGATTGCCCCATTTGTCTTTCACCTTGACGAGGAGCCACGTTGTCTCACCCGCTACTGCTTCCGACGGCCATAGTGCTTCAATACGTTCAGCTACTCCGGCCCTTGTCCGCAACTGCGGCGAATCCATCACCCGGACTGCGTTGACCGCATTCATCGGATCGACCATGAAGCGAAACTCCTGGTCGAGGTGGGACGTGATCGTTGGGGCACGGACACCGGGCCCGCCACCGCTGCGGTCGCCGAGGGTAACCACGACCTTGTCGCCCATTTTGAGATCGCCTTCGCGCACCGTGATGACCAGGCCGCTCCAGTACGGCCGCGGCCCGGCGTGACGCCTGTTTATGTCGATAAAGAGGTTCCTGGCACGTCCCGTCGTCGTCGCGGAAACATAGTTGGGGCCTTGCGGATCGTTTGCCTGAAACAGGCCCCAGTCCGCGGTCACGTGGAACAGGACGAATATACGTCCACCGTCGTCGACCCCCAATCGGCCGACATGGTAGGTTAGTGTCCAGCTCCCCCACTCTCCCGCATCAATGTGTTTGTCGAACGAGGCCGTGGCAAAACCATACAGGTCGCGGTTCTTCTCCCTGCCCTGCGGACCAAGATCGAGCTCGAATTCTGCCGTAGCCGCACTGGCGGTAAAGGACAACATCGGGACGAGTATCGTCAGGGACAGTGCCAGGAAGACGGTGATAAAAAAACCGCACAGTGGTCGATACGGACGATGGCGCGTATGCATGGGTGCCTCCTCCGGCAGGGCGTCGTATTGATTTTTGTGGCACGCAATGCGCACAATTGTTCGCAATTACCGCCGGAATGCAAGCTAACCCGCAGTGCTCTTGCGGGCGGCGGCTGGATTCGCCTTGGCGCAGTCGGTTGATTATTAGGATGGAAGTGTCATGCATGACCTCTCGAAAAAGACCATTCTGGTGACCGGTGCATCGAAGGGGATCGGCGCCGCGATCGTCCGGGGTCTCGGCGAATCCGGCGCTTCCGTGATTGCCCACTATGGTTCCGACCGCAAGGGTGCGGACGATTCCACCAACGGCATCGCGTCGTCGAGGAAGCTCCTGATCCAGGCGGACTTCGAGAACCCCGACGAGGTCGAAGCGCTCTGGGATCAGGCCCTGAACTGGCACGGACGGATCGACGTGCTGGTCAACAACGCGGCCGTCATGCTCTGGGACGGCGATTTCGATCAGCCGCTGGAGAACTGGGATGCGGTCTGGGAAAAGACGATCAATATCAATGTCCTCGCTTCGGCCCGCCTGTTGCGGCGCGCCGTGAGACACTTCCTGGACACCGATGGCGGCACGATCATCACGCTTTCGAGCTGGGCTGCGCAGAAAGGCGTCACAAATCCCGCGACGATTGCCTACGGATCGTCGAAAGCGGCAATCCACGCGGCGACACACACGATCGCGCGGGCGTTCGCAAAACAGGGGATATTGGCGTACATCATTGCACCCGGCGTAGTACGCACACGGCTGTCGGAACAGTTCGCAGCAACGCAGGGCGGTGAACAGCAAATTACCGATATGCTCGCGATGGGAGAATGGGTGCCGCCCGAGGAGATTGCGGAACTCGTTACGTTTCTCGCCACGGGCAAGGTTCGCCACCTTTCCGGCGCGACCCTCGACATCAACGGAGCAAGTTACATCCGCTAGAATGACGAAGACCTGCACCCGTGCAATCTTCGCTGCGAATAAAGGAACCAGACATGTTGCGCAAATTCTTACCTCTGATTGTTCTGCTAATCGTCGCGATATCGGCGCCGGCCGAGTCCAGGACACTGGATGAAATCATCAGCGATGGCACGATTCGAATCGGCGTCAACCCCAACTTTCCGCCAATGAGTTCATTCGGAATGACCAACCAGCTGGAGGGTTTCGACGTCGATATCGGCAACCGGATCGCCAGTGCGCTCGGCGTCGAGGCGAAGTTCGTCACGACCGAGGCCGCCCAGCGCGTGCCGTTCCTGGTTTCGAACCGCATCGATATTGCATTGGGCGCAATGACGCGCACGCCCGAGCGCGCGAAACTCATCGGTTACACGATACCGTTGCACTCCGAAGCGATGGGCGTCATCACGACCGACAAGATCGACATCCGGAGCTGGGAAGGACTGAACCGCCCCGACATAACGCTGGTAAACATGCGTGGCAACCTGTCCGTGAGCATTCTCAAGGAAATGCTTCCGCAGCCGAAAGTGCTGCTCGTCGATGGTAATGCAGACACGATCCGCGCGATTGCGCAGGGCCGGGCTGATGCGCTCGTAGAAAATGTCGACTTCTTCGTCAAATTCACGACCAATTACCGCAACGTGAACTGGCGCATCCTGAGCGACCCGATATTTATCGCTTATTGCGGCATCGGTGTCGGCAAGGAGAACGATTCGCTACGGAATTATCTGAATATTCTCCTGCACGACCTGCATACGTCGGGGTTCGTCAATGAAACCTGGGAGAAGTGGTACGAAGCGCCGATGGCGGTGCCTATAGAGCCGGATCCGTACTTCTAGGAGCGGCGTGGATTATACGTTCCAGTTCACCGAGGTTTTCAAGGAGCTGCCTTACCTGCTCGGCGGTGCGGTCGTCACCCTGGAAATCGCGTTCATATCGTTCTGGGGCGGTGCATTCATCGGAATCTTCGGCGCTATAGCCAAGGTCTATGGCGGGCCTGTCAGCAGCAGGGTCGCGTCCTACTACGTGACGTTTTTCACCAATACGCCGGCGCTCGTACAAATATTCCTGCTCTACTATGCACTGCCCGACGCGGGCGTGTTGCTGAGTTCCATGGTTGCCGTGCTGATAGGGCTCACGCTGAATGCCGGCGCCTACCTCACCGAGATTCTGAGAGCCGGCGTCGTGTCGGTGAGGGTCTCCGAGATGGAAGCGGCGACCGCGCTGGGCATGTCGCGGCTGCAACTGCTGCGATACGTGATGCTTCCACACATAGCGAAGACGATTTACGCGCCGCTGTCGAACTTCTTTGTCTGGCTGGTGCTGGGCAGTTCCATGGCCGCCCTGTTTGGCGTCGAAGAACTCACGGGCCGGGCAATCAATATCAGCACGGCAAACCTGCGCAGTATCGAGACGTTTACGGTCGTTGCCGTTATCTACGTCGTTCTGACAGTGTTGGCGAGTACTTCGCTTGCGCTCGTCGGCCGGCTGGCATTCCGCGTCAAGGCAAAGGTGTTCTGATGTTCGACCAGATCGCAGAGCAATTGCCGCTGTTTTTCAACTACCACAATCTCGTGTTCCTGTTGCAGGCCGCGGGGCGCACACTCGGCATGACGGTCATCGGTTGCACCGTGGGATTCATTTGCGGGTTTCTGATTGCCGTCCTTCGCCAGTCCTCGACGAAGTGGCTGTATCCCGTGCGAATCGCGGGTATTGCTTACGTCGAATTCTTCCGGCGCATCCCGTTTCTCGTCATCCTGTTTATCGTGCTGTTCGTGATCGAACCGCTGATCCCGGGTGCATCCTTGTTCGCCATCGCGACCGTGTCCGTGTGTCTGCTGTCGACGGCATTCCTGTCCGAAGTGATTCGCTCAGGCCTCGAGTCGGTGCCACCGCAACAGATCGAGGGGGCCCGCGCGATGAATTTCAACGCGATTCAGACCTTGCTCATGGTCATACTGCCGCAGTCCTGGAAAGTTATTCTGCCGCCGGCGGCGGCATTCATCGTCATGTTCGTGAAGGATACTTCACTGGCCTCGCAACTCGGTGTCATCGAACTCACCTTCGTGGGCAAGATGCTCGTCAACCGGGGCTTTTCGCCCGTACTCGGGTTCGGTGCGGTATTGCTGTGCTATTTTGCGCTGTCATATCCGCTGAGCCGCTGGGCCGCGTACCTGGAGAAACGCCTTGCATCATCTTGAGATCAACAACCTGTCGAGCGCTTACGGTTCGACCGAGGTCCTCAAGGGCGTCTCCTTGTCAGCCGACAAAGGCGAGGTGGTCAGCCTGATCGGTCCGTCGGGCTCCGGCAAGAGCACCCTGCTCCGTGTCCTGATCGGCCTGACGCCGGCAACAGGCGGCGAGGTATACATCGCCGGGGAAAAGGTCGACTACCGGCATCGAAAGAAGCTGCGGGCGATTCGGGACAAGATGTCGATCGTGTTCCAGCAATACAACCTTTTCCAGAACATGACCGTGATGCGAAACGTAACCATCTCCCCGGTCAAGATAAAGAAGCGGGCGCAAAAAGAAGCGGATCAGGCGGCGACCGAATTGCTCGAGAGAGTGGGCATGGCGGAGAAGCGCGACGCTTACCCGGACGAGTTGTCCGGAGGGCAGCAGCAACGCGTCGCCATTGCCAGGGCCTTAGCCACCGAGCCGGAGATACTGTTGCTCGACGAGGTGACGTCGGCGCTCGATCCGGAACGCGTCAACGAGGTTCTGGACACGATACGTGCACTGACCAACGAAGGAATCACGATGATCATCGTTTCCCACGAGATGGCCTTCGTCCGCGAAATTTCGACGCGGGTGGCGATGATGGATGACGGGTGCATCATCGAATACGGGACACCCGAGAGGATTTTCGACGCGCCCGAGGAAACGCGCACGCGGGAATTCGTCTCGAAGATCCTCAAGCATTGACGGGAATCACGGCGCAAAAGCGTCGACGGGAAAATCCACTCCGGGCCCGCGGCCCTGCAGGAGATTCGCGACGATGCGGCCGGCCATCGGTGCGCCGCTGAACCCCATCCACGGCACGTAGTTCATGTAGAAACCAGGGCTTCCCGGTAACTCGCCGATAACGGGCAGCCAGCTATCGTTGCCATTCACCTCCGCTGCCCAGGTTCTCACGATGCTGACTCCGGCCAGCGCCGGCACGACATCGAGTGCTGCCTCGAGGTTGCCGCACAGCGACTCCCGGTCCACGCGCGGGCGCCGCGCGTAATCGAATACAGCCGGCCACCCGCCGCCAATAAGCACCGTGCCGTCGCGGGTCTGCTTCAGCGTCAACCTGGAACCGGCCGAGTACACCAGATGCCCGATCAACGGCGCCAGCCGCTCTGTGACGCTGAGCTGGATCGGGAAGGATTGCAGGTCGACGCCGCCGCCCACGAGGGCTGCGATCCTGGCCGCATCGTTGCCGGCCGCATTGACAACCCGGGATGCGCTCATCGTCCCTGTGGCGGTGTCGACTTCGTAACCACCACGGCCGCGACGGATCCCGGTGACCCGCCGATGCTCGAGGATGCTAGCGCCGAGGTCGCGCGCCGCGGCAGCGAATGCCCGCGTCGCTGCAAGCGGACTCGCTTTGCCCTCTACCGGGCAAAATGCTCCGCCGACGAGCGTCGGGCTCAAATACGGCGCCCGCTCGTGCAACTCGGACGCGTCGAGCAATTCCGTGTCGAGGCCGGCGCTGCGCTCCAATGCGGCTTTGCGCTCGAGAATACGCATCTCGTCGGAAGTCGCGGCGGCGACAATGCCGCCGCTGAGCACGACTTCGAGGTCCTCGCCCAGGGCCGCCTCGATATCCTGCCATATCGACATCGCTCCCTCGTAAAACTCGAGCGCCGGCAGGAAGCGGCGAGCCCAGGTTTCCCCGAATTCGAAGAACGGCTCCGGCTGAATCTGAGCGTGCAGGCTCCCGGCATTGGTTCCCGAAGCCAGCGAACCCAGCGTGAACTGCTCGAGCAGCGTAACCTCCACGCCGTCTCGAGCGAGAAAGTAGGCGGTCGTACAACCGGCGATACCGCCACCGATGACAAGGGCGTCCGTCAATTCAAAAACTCGGAGAGTGCAAAAATCGCAGCATAAATTTGTGCGCTATGCTAACTTATGGGCGCATAGCGCGCACTTTTGACCGTTTTGCACGTTCAGATCGTCGGCAAGAAAGGTTCAAAACAATATGACGATACCCCCGGGGAGGGCGGCTGATGTCCAAGTCATTTCGCGGTAGTTATACCGTTGCCGTAACTCCATTCACGGAAGATGGTAGCGCAATCGATACGGACGCGCTCAAGAAGTTCATCGACTGGCAAGTCGCCTGCGATGTGCCCGGGATCATTATGCTGGGTACGACCGGCGAGTTCCTGACGATCAGTGACGACGAAAGACACGAACTCGTTGAAACGACAATCAAGCACGTCAACGGCCGCATGCATGTGCTCGTCGGCACGATGAACGCGTACACGCCGCACGCGGTGCGCTACAGCCGTGAAGCCGAGGAACTCGGTGCGGACGGCCTGATGGTAATACCGCCCTACTACTACACGCCGACTGAAGACGAGATATTCGCCTACTACCAGGCGATCTCCGAGGCCGTGTCGATTCCGATCATGCTCTACAACAACCCGTTTACTTCGAATATCGACATGTCGGCCAAACTCGTCGCCCGCATGACCAGGGCGTTCGCCAATGTGCGTTACATCAAGGAAGCGAGCATGGATGTCGGCCGCATTTTCGACATCGTCGAGGCCACGGACGGCGTCATGAACGTTTTTGCCGGCGAGCGGCCCGTCGAAAGTTGTCTGCTCGGTGCGGTGGGTTACGTTAACCCGTTTGGCAACTATATCCCCTACTCTACGGCGCGGATGTGGGACTTCCTTGTCGACGGCCGCATAGAAGACGCAAAGCATGTGCAGCATCTTGCCGACCGGATCAACGAGATCATTGCCGAAGGACACCCGACGTACGGTCACCAGTGCTACTCGAAGGTCCTGGCTGCGGCGGCTGGTTACGCGATGGGCGACGTACGCCCGCCGTTGACGCGATTCGACCAACTGGGTGACGAAGGTATCTCCCGACGTGAGAAGATAGTCCCGTTGATGAAAGAAGTAGAATCTTTCGCCGAGAACAGGCAAAGCAAAGCGCAATCGGGATGACAGACAGCAAACGCCCTGCCGGGGCACCTCCTTCCAGCGACGACACCGATTCGGCGCCGCCGAAACCGGCGTTGTTCACGCCGTTTTCACTGCGTGGCGTCATTTTCGGCAACCGCGTCGTCGTCACGCCGATGTGTCAGTACCGTGCCGAGGACGGTCATACGGTCGACTGGCACTTTGCTCATCACGGACGTTTCTCATTGTCCGGGGTGGGCGGCGCCTGCGTCGAGGCGACGGCGATCACGCGCGACGGCCGCATCACGCCGGGATGCCTGGGAATCTACCTGGACAGTCATGTCGAAGGCCTCACCCGGATCACGTCGATGTACCACGACCAGGGTATTTCGGTCGGCATCCAGATCGGGCACGCGGGCCGCAAGGCCAGTGCGGCTGTGCCGCTCGACGGCGCGGCTCCGCTGGCCGAATTCGATCCATCACAGGCCTGGGAACCGATCGCACCCAGCGCTATCGCGATGACGGAGGGGTGGCCCACACCCCGGGAAATGACCGAAACCGAGATTCTCGGCATGCTCGAGGCATTCCAGGCGGCCTCTGCCCGCGCCATGAGCGCGGGCTTCGATTTTATCGAGATTCACGGCGCCCATGGTTACCTGGTAAACAGCTTCTTTTCCCCGATATCGAATCATCGTTCCGACGAATGGGGCGGCCCGGAAATCGGCAACCGCATGCGCTTTCCGCTCAAGATCGCCGAAAAGATACGCGAAGTGATCCCCGATTCCATGCCGCTGCTGTACCGCACGTCGTCGGTCGACGGCTTCGAAGGTGGCGTTACGCTCGACGATTCGATTACGCTCGCCAGGGAACTCAAGGCACGCGGGGTGGACCTCGTCGATTGCTCCTCGGGCGGGATTATCGGCCCGTCCGGACGCGCGGTGGAACGGCCGAGCCCGGGCTACCTCGTACCCTACGCCGAAGAGATTCGCCGCGCCGCAGACATTCCGACGATGGCCGTGGGCCTGATCGTCGCAGCGCAGCAGGCCAACGACATCATCGCATCCGGTCGGGCAGACCTCGTGGCGATGGGCAGGCAGCTTCTCGACGACCCGAACTTCGTATTTCATGCGGCGCGGGAACTCGGCCATCCCGAGCCGTTCTCGGTACTCCCGGAGTCCTACGCTTTCTTTCTGGAACGTCGCAAACTCAGCTGAGCCGGCGTTGCGACGTAATCAACAGCCCGATCGGCACCTCATTGGCGCCTGCCCGGAGCGGCAGGATCGAGGTCTCCAGCCAGCCCGTGCCCTGCAAGCACGCTGCGACGCGTTCCAGCCGGTCGGGTGACATGACCGCGCCGATCAGGTCGTTGATTCGCTGCCGGTGGCGAATCAGCCGCTGCCGTGAATCCGCGAGCATGTGGACGAGATCGTCCGGACGGTAGGCCTGCCAGCGGTTTGCCGATTCGGCGATCACCGTGCAGACTTCGGTCACAACTTTCGCAGGCGGGTGTTCCCGGCAATACCTCTCGGCATCGGCCAGCACTGCCTGCAAGCGCTGCCCGGCGTACGACGGGTTCTTGCCTCTGCGAACCTTGGCAATGAATTTCTCCATGGCGTCGATCGGGCCGCGGGAGGCGAGAAGGTATGCCACCTGGGCGCCCTGGTCGCGGTTCTGCTGCACGACCTCGCTGTCCTCGCAATGCGCCAGCCATACCATCTTTCCACCCGGCGCGAGTACGCGCCCGACTTCGGCGAGCGCTTTCTCGAGCTGCGCGTATTCGAGCCCGTACTGCGACACCACCACGTCGAACTCGCCCTGGCCGAAAGGCAAGGACTCGGCGGCGGTGCCGCCGATAAAACGTGCATTTTCGAACCCTGCCGGAGATTCGCTCAGGAATTTGTGCGGGTCTATCTCCGCCAGGTCGACGCCGGTCAATTCGAAGGTCTTGCCGCCCTGCACGGCAGCCGCCGCCGCGTGCGCGAGAATGATGCCGTTGCCCGTCGCGATATCGAGCACGCGGCTGCGGTCCGGCAATTCCGCAAACATGCCTGTCCAGAATGCCGCGATTTCCCTCGCCGTAGCCTCATTCTCGGGTACACAGGATGACGGCCGGTCCGATTTCCAGTAATTCCGCCAGCCCTGGTTCGCTGCGTCCGCCATCAATCCGTCACCTCGCTCGACGCATTCTTCACGGGCATCATCACCGTTCTCGCATTGCTGACGATGACGGGCAGGTAGCCGGCCAGCGAGGCGTCGACATCCTCATCACCCGTATCGACGAGCAGGCCGTTCCCGGGCAGGCGGGCGAGCTTATCGAGTGACGAAACGATGATCATGTTTTCCTTGCCGACCTGCGAAATAACGCCTGCACCGAGCTGCTGGTTGCCCCGGCCGAACACGAACCCCTGTCCGCCGACGATACTGACGACGATCCGCGCGGGCTGGCCGGCGATGAGATCGAGTATGCGGCCCTCACTGAGGTCCCTCGCAAGCAGTTTGCCGTTCCTCGCCGCATCGACACCGAGCAATGTTCCGTCGAATCCGAGTTGCTTTGCCAGCAATTGCATCGTCGATCCCGGCCCGATTAACGATATGCGCCCGTCCTGCAGCGTGTCGGCGACCCTCTCTATCGCGCCCGCGAGCACCTGCGGTTCCGCGACCGGCTGCCAAGCCTTCGCCCCCGGAACCATCATGCCGAGCCTGGGCGCTTTGACAACCCCGAACAGCGTCGGCGAAAGATCCTGCCCCGACGCCCCCGATTCGACACGATCAAGGATCTCTACCTCGGATAGCAGGGATTCCGGGTCATCCGCGCGCAGGAAGCGACCGGCAACGTCTCCGGCCGCCCTCGCCGTCGCGGCAAATACCGCAGAATGCATCTTTACCCCCGACGGCACGCCGAGCACCGGCAGCTCACGGCCAACGACTTCGAGAATGTCGCGCGCGGTGCCATCGCCGCCGACGAACAGCATCAGGTCAACATCGAGCCCGAGGATCGCGCGGGCGGCGGCCTTCGTGTCCTCCGCGCTGGTCTCCTCGCCCGCCTCGTTACAGACGATTCTCGTTTTCAGGTCAGTCTGTTCTGCTGCTGCAGCGCCCATGGCGCCCGGACAGGTCAGGATTTCGATGTCCGGGCACAGGCTCGCAAGCTGCGACAGCGCTGCAACGGCGCGAGATTCGGCGATTGGAGTTGCGCCCATCGCCCTGGCCCTGGCAGCAAGCTCGCCGTCGGTGCCCTTGAGCCCGACAGAGCCGCCCATGCCGGCGACGGGATTGACGATCAACCCCAGCTGCTGAGTCCTGTCCAAGCGATGCCACCCCGTTCAAAGTGCGAACACTTGTTCGCAATGCTATATTCTTGTGCCAATATAACATCGCCGCCCGTACAGGCTCCGGGGCCTGCCGGCGCCTCGCGACACCGCCCAGAATAACAGGAGATCTCCGTGGCCAAGGCCCGCCCGCATCCATTCATGCCGAACTCGGTCCCGGCGATCCGCAAGGAAATGCTGGATGCGCTCGGCATCGATTCCGTCGAGCCCCTGTTCTCGCAGATACCCGACGATCACCGCATCGCAAAACCGCTCGAACTGCCCGAAGCGCTGAGTTCCGAGTCTGAGTTGCGGCGCCACATGACGGGCCTGTTGTCGAAAAACAGTTCCTGTAACGACGCGCTGAATTTTCTTGGCGGAGGATGCTGGCAACATCATGTGCCGGCAATCTGCGACGAGATCGCCAGGCGCAGCGAATTTTTTACGCCCGTCTGGGGCACGCCGTCCTCCGATCTCGGCCGCAACCAGGCCTGGTTCGAATTCACGAGTCAGCTCGGCGAACTGCTCGATCTCGACCTCGTTGCCCTGCCCGTATACAGCTGGGGCTGCGCGGCCGGGCATGCGATCCGGATGGCCGCACGCCTGACGGGACGCAACACGGTACTCGTGCCGCGTTTCCTCGATCCCGAGCGCAGCGCCGTCATAAAGACTTATTGCGAGCCGCCCGAGATGGCCTCGCACATCGAGATTCGCGAATTCGATATTGACCCCGAATCGGGCCACGTCGATCTCGACGGACTCGCAGCACAGCTCGGTGACGATGTCGCCGCGGTCTACTTCGAAAACCCCTCCTATCTCGGCCAGATCGAACCGCAGGCCGAAGCGATTGCGGCGGCCGCGCGCCAGGCGGGAGCCGAAACGATCGTCGGCGTCGACCCGGTTTCGCTCGGCATCCTCAAACCGCCCGGCCAGTATGGCGCGGATATCGTCGTCGGCTCGATCCAGCCGCTTGGCATTCATATGAATTGCGGCGGCGGTCTCGGTGGATTCATCGCCTCGCGCGACGAACCGCGCTATGCCTACGAGTACCCGACGCTCATGATCAGCCTTGCCGAAACCGTCAAAGGCGAGAGGTGTTTCTCCCTTGCCCTGTTCCATCAGTGTTCTTACGGCTCGCGCGAGGAAGGCAAGGACTGGACCGGGAATTCGGTGTATCTCTGGACGGTCGCAAGCGCAGCGTACATGGCGTTGCTCGGTCCCGAAGGGTTCCGCGAACTCGGCGAGCTCGTCATCCAGCGCGCGAACTTTTGTGCGTCGTTGCTCAACGATATCGACGGCGTGCGCGTCACGCCTCGCAACGGATTCTTCAAGGAGTTCGTCGTCAACTTCGACGGCACGGGAAAACGGGTTGCCGATATCAACAGCGCGCTGCTGACGAGGAACATTTTTGGCGGACTCGACCTCAGCGGGTCATTTCCCGAACTGGGTCAGAGTGCGCTGTATTGCGTGACCGAGGTGCACTCGAAAGAGGATCTCGAATGCCTGGCGGAGGCGTTGCGGGAGGTATGCCAGTGACCACCAAGCTGCGCAGGTACCACGCCGCCGTCTGGGACGAGCCCCTCATCATGGAAATGGGCGTGCCGGGCCGTCGCGGTTGCCATTTCCCGGTAGAAGAAGCGGGATCCGCGAGTGAATTCGTGCCCGCCGCCATGCGCCGCGAAACACCGCCGACCTTGCCGGAAATGTCGGAACCCGATGTCTTGCGACATTTCCTGCACCTGTCACAGGAAACGCTCGGCATGATGGGCATCAGCCTGTTCGGCACCTGCACGATGAAATACAACCCGCGCATGACCGAGGACCTGGCGGCGCAATCCTGGGTCGCTGACACACATCCTAAACAGGACCCGTCGACGCTGCAGGGATCGCTCGAGATCATTCACGGACTCAACGCGCTGTTGTGCGAGCTGTCGGGCATGGACCAGTTTACCTTTCAGCCCGCCGGCGGCGCCGATGCTGCCTACACGCATGCATGCATCACGCGCGCCTACCACGCTGCACGCGGCGAACTCGAACAGCGTAACCAGATCATCACGAGCATACAGGCCCATCCTTGCAATCCCGCAACTTCCGCGGCTGCCGGCTTCGAGGTTGTCACCCTGATGCTCGAGGATGACGGTTATCCGTCCGTCGACGCTTTGCAAGCCGCGGTGTCCGACCGCACTGCCGCGCTGATGATCAATAACCCGGACGACATGGGAATCTATAACCCGCACATCAAGGAGTGGGTCGATATCGTCCATGATGCGGGCGGCCTGTGCTTCTATGACCATGCCAATTTCAATGGCGTCATGAGCAAGATCCGCGCGCGCGAAATCGGTTTCGATGCCTGCATGTTCATGCTGCACAAGACATTCGGCGTCGGCAAAGGCGGCGGCGGCCCTGCGGTCGGTGCTTATGGTTGCACCGAGGAGCTGGCAGGATTCCTCCCGGGGCCGGTCGTGCGCAAGGCGGGCGACCGCTTCGAACTCGACGACGACCTGCCGCTCGGTATTGGCCGCGTCCGCGAGTACCTCGGCAATGTGCAGCAGCTCGTAAAGGCCTATGCCTGGACACGTGCGATGGGCGCGGAAGGTATCGCCGAAGCGGCGGATATCTCCGTCCTCGCAAACAACTACATGGAAAAGGAACTGCTGAAGATTCGCGGGGTGACGCGCTCGCACCCGGATATAGACGCCTGGCGGATGGAAATGACGAGGTTCAGCCTCGAGCAGCTCTACGAAGACACGGGCGTCGGCGTTCTGGATGTGCAGAACCGCATGGTCGACTATGGCGTCGATGCATTCTGGCTGAGCCACGAACCCTGGGTCGTACCACATCCCTTCACTCCCGAGGCGGGCGAAATGTGGTCGAAAGAAGACCTCGACTACTGGATTGCCGTTCTCAAGCAGATCTCGGACGAGGCGTACTCGGATCCCGAAATCGTGAGGTCGGCGCCGCACAACCAGGCTGTCCACAAACTCACTGCCGATTCGCTCGACGAACCGGATCGCTGGGCAATGACCTGGCGGGCCCACCAGAAGAAGCAGGCCCGACGCGGGAATCGTTGAATCGCCGCCTTGGAAACGACATCGAATAAGGTCTGCGCCGATGCGCGCTCCGCCCTCGAAGGCATCCTTTTCGACGGCATGAGCATCATGGCCGGCGGCTTCGGCGCCTGCGGCATTCCCGATCTCTGTATCCGGGAAATCCGGCGCCGGCAGATTCGCGACCTGACTATCATTTCCAACAATTGCGGGGGCGAGTACGCCGATCGGCCCGGCGAAGGCTTCGGTCTGTGGGGCTGGCTGCAGGATCACATGATTTCGAAAGCGATCTGTTCCTACATCGGTACGAACCGGACGTTCGAGCGCCAGCATCTCGACAAGACCATCGATCTCGAACTGTCGCCCCAGGGCACGCTGGCAGAACGCATCCGGGCCGGCGGAGCCGGCATCGGCGGTTTCTATACGCCGACCGGCGTCGGCACAGTCATAGCAGAAGGTAAGGAGACGCGGGATTTTGACGGCAAGCAATACGTACTCGAAACCGGCCTGACAGCCGATCTCGCGATCGTCAAAGCCTGGAAAGCCGACCCCGAAGGTAATCTCGTGTACCGCAAGACAGCGCGGAATTTCAATCCGATGATGGCCACAGCCGGCAGGATCACGGTTGCGGAAGTCGAGCACATCGTCGCAGCGGGAGAACTCGACCCCGATGGTATACACACACCCGGCGTGTTCGTGCAGCGGCTGTTCCAGGGGCAGGCCGAAAAGATTATCGAGCAGCGCACGACCCGCGAAAGGCGCCCGGGCTGATGCCTTGGGACCGCAACGAAATGGCTGCCCGCGCCGCAAAAGAGATCGGCGACGGCTTTTACGTCAACCTGGGAATAGGCATACCCACGCTGGTTGCCAATTACGTGCCGCCTGACATCCACGTAACGTTCCACTCCGAGAACGGCATGCTCGGCGTCGGGCCATTCCCCTACGACGACGAAGTCGATCCGGATCTCATCAATGCCGGCAAGCAAACGGTTACCGAGTTGCCGACATCGAGCTATTTTTCGAGCGCGGACTCGTTTGCAATGATACGCGGCGCGCACATTGACCTTGCAATTCTCGGCGCAATGCAGGTTGCCGAAACCGGCGACCTGGCGAACTGGATGATTCCGGGCAAAATGGTCAAGGGCATCGGCGGCGCCATGGATCTCGTGGCCGGGGTCAAGCGTGTCGTCGTGGTCATGAATCACGTCACGCGGGACGGCGGCCCGAAGCTGTTTCGCCAATGCACACTGCCATTGACGGGCGCCGCTGTCGTCGATCGCGTCATCACCGATCTGTGCGTGCTCGATATAACGCCGCGCGGCTTCGAACTCGTCGAACTTGCCGACGGCGTGACGGTCGAGGAGGTCGTCACGAATACCGATGCTGACATCGTAGCTGGTGGGGCCGTATGATGATGAGGACGCATGCCATCAACGGCGATGCCTGAAGGAACCGGCACATGTTCGACAAGAAACTGATTGGCTCACTTACGTCGGGCAACCCGCTGCGCAGGGGCGCGAGCCTGCAGAAAATGGACCGCCGCAGTTTTCTTGCGGGCATGGCCGCCGCCGCCGCGGTCGGTGCCTGCGGACCTGCCGACCGGCAACGTGAACTGGCACTGCTGACCTGGGACGCCTACGCCGATCCTCGACTGCTCGACCTGTGGCGCAAGCAGACCGGCGGCTCGGTACGCTATGAAATTCACATTTCCGACCCGACATCGGTAAATCGGCTGCGGGCAGGAGAAACCTCGGTCTGGGACTTCGTCAACCTCAACAATCCCTGGGCGAGAAAACAATTGTGGCCCGAGGGGCTGATTCGGGAATTGCCGAGGGAGCGATTCGAGCCTCTGTACGAGCGGATGTTCGATAAATTCGCGCCGCCTTATCACTGGGCCATGAGCGAGGACGGCGCACACCTGCTCGGCGTAGTGCAGCGCTTCGAAACCTTTGACTTCGTGATCAACACCAACACGATATCGCCACAGCTGGCGAAGAACGAAGGTTGGGACATTTTCAACAATCCGGACTTTGCCGACCGCTACGGCCTGCTCGCATACGAAGACTGGAATGTCATGCAAATGTGCATGGGCGCAGGCATACATCCGTTCCGAGAAAAATCCGATGACGATTATGCGAAGTTCGAGGAGACCGCGAAGCATTGGATAACGAACGCCAGGCTGATCTCGACGGATTTCGCACAGCTGAACCTCGCGATGATCAATGGCGAAATAGACGCATATTGTCCCGGCGGCACGTACAGCATTACTTCCGCACGGCTCGAGGGCATCGATAACCTGTATGCGATTACGCCGCAGCATGGCCCGGCCGACGGCAAAGGCGGCATCAACTGGATCGAACTCAATTCCGCCGTGGCGAATCCCGATTTCAACGAGTCCACGCTCGATTTCCTGGAATGGATAACCAAACCGGAACCGGCCTACATCGTCGCGAACGGCAACGGCAACCTGCAGCCTGTCAGCCAGATGGCGCAACCGGACGTTCTGGCCAGGTTTACACGCGAGCAGCTGAACGCCCTGCAATGGGACGAGTTCGATGAACGCATCGCACACTCGGTCGAGTACGACATCGTGCCCGGTTACGCCAGGCTTCACGACATTTACTCGGCTGCAATGCGTGCAAGAGGCTGATTGTCGCGACCGATGCCGGCGAGTGCAGACACGATCCTGTCGATGCGTTCTATCCGCAAGGAGTTCGGCGACGTGGTTGCGGTTGACGACATCTCGCTGGATATTGTCGACGGCGAGTTTTTTACGATTGTCGGGCCTTCAGGCAGCGGCAAATCGACCCTGATCCGCATTCTTGCGGGGCTCGAGGTCCCCACCAGTGGTTCTGTGCATTTGCGCGATGACGACATCACCGCGGTCCCGGCGAATCGGCGACCGACCTGCATGGTCTTTCAGTCTCTTGCCCTGTTCCGACACAAAACTGTCGGCGAGAACATCGAGTTTTCACAGAAAATGAAACGCGTGGCGCCCGACGAAAGACGAGGCCACGCGCTCGCAACGATGCGCGCCGTGCGACTGCCCGAGGAATACTACCCTCGGCCCGTCACGCAATGCTCTGGTGGCGAACAGCAGCGAGTTGCGCTCGCGCGGGCCCTCGCCTCCGACCCCGACATCCTGTTTTTCGATGAGCCGCTGTCGGCGATCGACTACCGGCTGAGAAAAATTCTCGAGGTCGAGATGAAGGACATTCATCGTCGCACCGGCAAGACTTTCATCTACATAACCCACAGCCTCGAAGAGGCCATGGTGATGTCCGACCGGATTGCAATCATGCGCAACGGAAGAATCGTGCAGTCCGGTACGCCGAATGAAATCTACCGGCGCCCGGGTTCGCGCTTCGTCGCCGAGTTCATGGGCGAGGTGAATACCTTCACGGTTCGAGACGGGCGCCTCGTCGAACTCGACCATGCCGCGGCCGGGCTGCCGGATGGCTATCTCGTCGTGCGACCGGAACACCTGCGGAGACTCAGCGACGGCGAAGCCGCAGACTTTCGCTTCCCCGCTACAGTAACGAGCGACTACATGCTCGGCTCGCGCACGCAGTTTCACCTTACGTCCGGCGATTCGACACTGGTCGCCGAGCTGGCCGCATCCAGCGCAGCAGGCGTGGATATCGGTGATACCTCGACCTGGGGATTCGATCTCGACGACGCGGTAACCATTGATGAGTAGGCCGGCCGCCGGACGACGAACCGATACGGGAACCCTGTTGATGTTGCCGGCGGCTTTGCTGTTGTTCGCCGGCTTCCTCGTGCCCATTCTCATCGTCGCCGTATACAGTTTCATGCCCGCGCGCAGCTTCGGACTGTCGACCGATTTCACGGCCGCGAACTACGAGACCGCATTCCTGGACGGTTACTGGCTGCCCTTGGCCTGGTCGGCGCTGGGCGCATTCCTCACGACAGCTATCTGCCTGCTGCTGGCGTGGCCGACGGCCAAGGCGCTGGACCGATTCGCCGGCCGCTGGGCCACTATCGCGACCTTGCTCATTGCCCTGCCGATCTTCATCTCCGAGAGCGTGCGGCTGTTCGGCCTGTCGCTGTTCATGATGCCGGGTGGCGGCATCCTTGCCGGCAGCCTGGAGGCGCTTTTCGGTGTCTCGATCGGGACGATCCTGAACACCCGGCTCGCCGCCCTGACGGGTCTCGTCTATATCCACTTCCCGTTCGTGCTGTTCCCTTTGTTGCTGGGCTTTTCGCAGGTGCCGCGCGAGCAGATAGAAGCCGCCCGTGACCTCGGCGCGACGCCGTGGCAGGTGTTTCGCGAAATCGAGCTGCCGCTGACCGCCGCCGGCGCGACGATCGGCATACTGCTCTGTTTCGTATTGTCGCTCGGCGCGAATGCGGAGATGAGCATCCTGGGCGGCCAGGCAGTTACGGTCATCGCGCGCGCTATCGAGCAACGATTCAATTACGCGCAGGACTGGCCTCTGGGTGCAGCACTGACGATGCTCGTGATAGTGCTGACTGCGCTCGTCGTCCTGCCGTTGATCAAACGCGTCGACCTCGACAGGCTCATCCGGCGATGAGCGGACGACGGCAGAGCATGGGCGTATCGCTGCAGAAAGCGTGGCTGATCCTGGTGCTGGCATTGCTATACGTACCGATGGCGTCGGTGGTGCTGGCGTCTTTATCCGACACGCGCTACATGCAATTCCCGCACGAGGACTGGACGTTGGAGCCGTATCGGCAAGCGCTCGCATCCTATACGACGACGACGCTGCACATGACTTCGTTCAGGATTGCGATCGTGGTCGTGCTCGTGTCCGTGATCGTCGCCACCTGCGGTGCTCTCGCGTTCGCAAGATACGAGTGGCGCGGTCGCAGTGTGTTTCGTCGCATGTTGCTGCTGCCGATATTCTTCCCGCAGCCCGTGCTGGGCCTCGCCCTGCTGCTCTACTTCTCTGCGCTCGGCATCACGCCCGACTGGAAAACGGCGGTGTTTGCGCACCTGATCTGGATCGTACCGATCGTCACGCTGGTAATTTCGATCCGCTTGTACAACTACGACATCGCCCAGGAGGAGGCGGCCTTCGATCTCGGTGCAACCCGGCTGCAGGCGTTTCGTGAGGTCACGCTGCCCGCGCTTTTGCCGGGCATCGTCTCGGGAGGGCTGTTCGGATTCCTGATGTCGTGGAGTAACCTGCCGCTGTCGATGTTTACGAGCGGTGCCGATACGACGCTGCCCGAGTGGCTGTTTTCCCGGACGGCAACCAATTACTCTCCGCTCGTTCCGGCGGTCGCCGTCGTCGCGACCGCGATTTCGGCGCTGGTCGTTATCGCCGTGGCGCTTGCCTGGAAACTCGCCAGGCGTCCTGCGAAGTCAGCCTGAGCGCGATTCGACCCCGATCAGAGCGCCGACTCCAGGCGCGTATTCAGTGGCATCCATGCGACCGACGCATTATTCGGCAATGCCAGTAACGTTGCGACCACGTGCGCCACTGTTGCCGGCTGCAGTCTTTCGGCGAGCGGCGTCACACCCGGAACGGTGGCGACCATTCCCGTATCTACCGCGCCAGGGCACAGCGCCGTGACACGAACCCCATCGTCATAGCCGAAATGCCGGGCAGCGTGGCTCATAGCGACCAGCGCATGTTTCGACATCGTGTAGCCGATCGAACACGTCGTGTCGCGGAAACGGATACCGTCCGTCGACGCAATGTTGACGATGCGCCCGCTGCCGCATTTTTTCAGGTGCGGCAATGCAAGCCGCGTCAGCCGAAACGGCGCCTTGACGTTAATCTCCCACATTTCGTCAAGATCCTGTTCGCTACCCGAATCGAAATTGACCTGCTTCCAGATGCCCGCATTGTTTACCAGGGCATCGAGCGCGCCGAAATGATCGACAGTAGAGCTTACCCAGCTCGCGGCCGTGTCGGCGTCGAGCGCATCGAAATGCCCGACGATGAGCCTCGATGAATCCGCGGGAAATTTCTCACGCGTCGCGGCGACATCGCGCACACCGAGCGACAGGCGATAACCATCGTCGAGCAAGCGTCGCGCAATGGCTTCGCCAATGCCGCGCGAGGCACCGGAGACCATTACCACTCGTTCATCGACGTCGAGGAGATTTGCGTTTGAAGTCATAATTGTCAGAACAGCCCCTGGTATACGCCACCATCGTTGATGATGTTCTGGCCCGTCATGAATCCCGCCTGATCGCTGCACAGGAATGCGACGAGATCGCCGCATTCCTTCGGATCCGCAAATCGCCCGGCAGGACAATTCTGCTTGCGGTCCTCGACGATCGCTTCATACGTCGTGTTGCCGCGCTTTGCATGAGCATGCAGGTTGGTATGCAGCGCATCGGTATCGAACAAGCCCGGGCACACGGTATTGATCGTGACATTGCGGCCGATAAGGTCCCTGACCATCGCCGCGACGGCGCCCGACAATGCGAGCCTTGCCGCGTGCGTATGGGCGAAACCGGTCTGCGGGAACTTGATGAAACTGACGGACATATTGACGATCCGCCCAAACCTGCGCTCGCACATACCGGGCGCGACCGTCTGGATCAAAGCTATCGACGAATAGAAGTGATCGTTGAACCACTTTTGCCACTCGGCTTCGTCGATGTCCGCATACGGCGTCGGCGTCTGACGCACGCCCGGATTATTGACGAGAATGTCGGGCTCCGGGCAAGCGCTCAACAACCTGGCGCGATCTTCGACGAGATTGAAATCGCCGGCAACCGGCGTGACCGTCACTCCCGTCTCATCCTCTATTTCTCTGGCTGTCGCCTCGAGGTCCGGCTGCGTTCTCGCCATGATGGTGAGATCCACGCCTTCCCGTGCCAGCGAGACAGCACACGCCTTACCGAGCCCCTTGCTGGCGGCGCTGACAATCGCTTTTCTGCCCTTCAGTCCCAGATCCATATCGTTTCCCCGCTGTCAGCGGCGTGTGAAGGACGCAGCGAGCAATCGCGGCGGTACGCGGAAACGCCCGGCGATGTCCTGCAGCTGTTCGCGCACGGTGGTGACTTCGGCCCGGTCGCCTTTGACGAGCACGGTCGCAGGCAACAGCTGCGCGTTGTAGCGCGCGGCGCAGGGCTCGGTATAGCCACCCGTATCGAGAAATGCGACGAGGTCGCCTCGCTCGAGCGGCGGCATCTCGACGTGCGGTCCCAGTTCGTCCGAATTACAGAGCGGGCCTACGATATCGACCGTCTCGGTACGAGCGGCCAGCGCATCGACGACGGGCAACGGATGGTAATACCAGTCGAGCACGGCCGACCACGACAGGTGATTCGTCGACAGGTCCAAATTCACCCATTTTTTCCTGGTGCCCTGCTTGACCGCACCGACGGTTCCCACGGTGACGCCTGAAGGTCCCGACAGGGACCGGCCGGGTTCCAGCCGCAGCCTGGGCAATGGCAGGTCGAGTTTCTTTGCCTCTTCCTGGATTTCCTGACTACACAGGCGTGCATAGTCTTCGGCAGTCGGCGCCGAATCGTCGTCTATCTGCGAGCGCGGCCCCGTGCCGTACCACTTGCCGAAAGTCCAGCCACCGCCGATATCGATACACGGCGGGGTCCAGCCCGTATTGTCGCGGATGTGCGCGGACCACGTCACCATCTCGCGCGCCATGATCGCAAAGTCCATCGCGACGTTGGACATACGGCTGAGGTGGAAATGGGTTTCCTTGAGGTGTATGTGCGGCATGCCGAGAGCCTTTTTCACGATCTCGACGGTCTGTTCGCGAGACATACCCCACTTCGTGCTGTCGCTCTGTTCCTTGAGCGTGCCCGGACCGTGCATGGCGACGCCCGTGCGCTCGGCCAGCGGATCCAGGTCCAGTTTCAGCCGGATCCCGACGTCCGCCTCGAGGCCGAGCCGCTTGCATACGGCGTCAATACGGTCGAGTTCGTCCATCGCGTCGATATTGATGCACAGGCCGTTCGCGACCGCCATCTCCAGCTCCTCGTCCTGCTTGTTAGAGCCATTGAGCACGAGTGTCCGGGCATCGGTGCCTGCGAGCAATGCGATATACATCTCGTTCACGCCGAAACAGTCACCGCCGGCACCCTCCTGGTTCATGATGTGGCGATACGCGAGTCCGTTATTGGATTTGTTCGCAAAAAGAATTTCCGATTCACCGGGGTAGTGTTCGCGAAATGCGTCGCGGAACCGGCGATAGGTATAACGGAACTGACTTTCACTTACGATGAACAGCGGCGTACCGAATTCAGCGGCAAGGTCCGCGACATCACAGTCCTCTACCCAGAGATTACCGTTGGGACCGACGCCAATGAACTCGCCGTAGTTTTCCTTGTATTTTTTCGGTATCAGCTCAGGCCGCGCCAGCGTTGCCTCTGTTTCATTCGTCATCGGTCGTTTCCTCCGGTTAGCCAAATATCCCCAGCGCCTCGAGACCGGCGCGCAGTTCATCCAGTGCATCGCCTGTGACGGGCCTGAGTGGCGGCCGCGGGTCGCCGGCCGTGTATCCAAGCATCGTCATCGCGGCCTTAGTGGCCGGATACAACGATCGTCCGCCACTCGTAAACAGTTCGGTCAGGGCTCTGCCCGTTCGTTGCAGTTGTTGTGCTTCGTCTTTTCGGCCATCGACAGCCGCGTAATACATGTCGATGCCGCCCGGCAGCCAGGCGTTCGGGAAACAGTCGATAAACCCGTCCGCACCGGCCGCCAGGGCCGGCACTCCGTAAATGGAGGCCGGTCCGCAAAATACGCGCAACCTGTCCCCGACCGCATCAAGCGTTGCATAAAAATTGTTCCAGTCGCCCGAACTTTCCTTGATGGCCACGACATTGTCGAGATCGGCCAGCCTGGATGCGAGCTGCGGCGTGATCCGGTTTATCGCATTACCCGGAATGTTGTACAGCACGACAGGTAGCGACACCGCCTTATCGACGGCACGGAAATGTTCGAATACCTCGTCGTCATTGAGGTGCACGAAATAAGGCGGAAGAATCAGGGCCGCGTCACAGCCTGCATCCTCGGCCGCCCGCGTGAGCCGCACGGTCTCATCGACCGTGACCGCGCCGGTTCCCGCCAGCACTGTCCCGCGCCCGTCGACCGCATTCGCGCCAATGCGGAACAGTTCGCAGCGTTCGTCGAAACTGAGCGCCCAGAACTCGCCCGTGCAGCCGCCCAGCAGCACGCCCGTCGCCATCGCTCCCATCAGCCGGTCGATATTCTCGTTTATCGCGTCCGCATCGATACTGCCGTTACTGGCGAACGGCGTGATGATAGCCGGGATCGGGCCCGTCCAGTTCACACTGTCTCTATTCATGATCGCTTTTATCCATCAGTCAGCGTCTTCGTTCAGCCTGCTTCCATCGTCCGCAGAGAATACATGCAGTTTCTCGACATGCGGCGCCAGCGCAACGACGTCGTCGGGCTTGAGTCGAAAATCGGCCCCGACCCGCGCGACCACCTCGTGGCCGTGATAATCAATAACGACGATCGATTCATGGCCGGTCGGCTCGACGACGACGATGCGGGCGGGGTCGCCGTCACCATCGAAGACGAAATCCTCGGGGCGAATTCCGATCCTGACGCGGCGCGTCCTGGCTGAATCCCGCAGCGCCAGCTCGCCGATTCGCAGCGACCACGCGCCATTCCTGAAAACCCGTCCGCCTTCCTCCGCAATGATTTCGCCGTCGATAAAGTTCATGGACGGCGTTCCGATGAAGCCGGCGACGAAATCGTTGTGTGGCCGTTCGTAGATGTCTGCCGGCGGCGCAAACTGCTGCAGCCTGCCCTCACGAATGACCGCGATCCGCTGCGACATCGTCATTGCTTCGAGCTGGTCGTGTGTTACATAGACCATCGTGCGTCCGATCCGGCGGTGCAGCCGAATCAACTCCGCCCGCATGTGCGCACGCAGCTTTGCGTCGAGATTCGACAGCGGTTCATCGAGCAGAAACGCAGCCGGGTTGCGCACAAGTGCACGTCCGAGTGCCACGCGCTGTTGTTGGCCGCCCGACAGTTCGCGCGGCTTGCGCTGCAGCAGGTCACCCAGCTCGAGCAGCTCCGCCGCCTCCTGCACGCGCTGTTTGCGTTCGGCTTTCGCAACTCGCCGTTTGCGGAGCGGATACTCGATATTGCCGAAAACCGTCATGTGCGGATACAGCGCATAGGTCTGGAACACCATCGCGATGTCGCGCTTCGACGGCGGCAGATCGTTGACGACGCGGCCGCCGATCGAAATTTCGCCTTCGCTGGGCTGCTCGAGACCCGCCAGCATTCGCAACAGCGTCGTCTTGCCGCAGCCGCTGGGGCCGAGCACGCTGACGAATTCGCCCTCATCGATAACGAGGCTCAACGCCTCGACCGCGGCCACGTCGCCGAAGCGTTTGCTGACGTTGTCTATGACGATTCCGCTCATGAATGCGAATCAACCCTTTACGGCGCCAGCGCCGAAGCCACTGGTCAGGTAGCGCTGCAGGAACGTGAAAATGACGATCAGCGGCACACTCATCATGACCGACGCAGCCATTAGCAGGGACCATTCGATATTGAATGACGTAATCAGTATGTTCATCACTCCGGTCGTGAGCGGCCTGACTTCGTCGCTGTTGACGAGCACAAGAGCATACAGATATTCATTCCAGGCAAGGATCGATGTGAACAACGCCGTCGAGATGATGCCTGGTAAGGCCTGCGGCAGAATCACGTCGACGAACGCCTGCATACGCGTTGCGCCGTCGACAAGAGCGGCCGACTCGAGATCGTCCGGTATTGCCGCCATGAACGAACGCAACAGCCACAATGCATACGGCAGTGCAAACGTCGTGTAGGCAATGACCAGGCTCGCCAATGTATTCGCAAGACCGATCCGTACCATGAGGAAGTACAGCGGAATGATCAGGACGACCGAAGGCAGCAGGTAGGTAAACAGGACCATTTTTGCCAGCCGTTCACGGCCCGGATATTTGAAACGTACGAGACTGTGGGCGGCGAGCGTCGCGATGACGATAACGACCCCGGTCGTCGCGCCGGCCAGCCACATCGAGTTCTTCATATACGTCAGAAACGGCGTCTCCGACAGCAATCGCCGGTAATGTTCGAACGTGACTTCGCCGGGCAGAAAGCTCGGTGGAATCAGAAACAACTCCGACTGCGGTTTTACGGACGTCACCAGCATCCACAGCAACGGAAACGTTATGAGCAGTACGACGAGCCAGGCGAACGCGTTGAACAACACTCGTCGCAATATTCTCGAAGGCTTGCGCATGCTGTCAGTCCCTCGTCCTGCGCAGATACACGGTCATGAAGATGAGCATGATCAGCATCATCAGAACCGCGACCGCCGATGCCGCACCCATCTGGTTGAGGGCAAAAGCCTCTTTGTAGACCATGAGAGGCAGGGTCTGCGTGGAAATGACCGGTCCACCGCCGGTCAGCAGGTAAATGAGATCGAACTCCTTGAAATCCCAGATCGTCCTGAGCAAAACGATAACGATCAGCACGTCCCTGAGCTGCGGCAATGTGACGTCCCTGAATTGCGCAAAACGCCCCGCGCCGTCGATTCTTGCCGCCTCGTACAGCTCCCGTGGAATCGACTGCAGCCGGGCGAGTACAGCGATAACGACGAACGGAAAATATTTCCATGCGCCGACGAAGATGAGGCTGATCATTGCATTCGGCATCGAGCCGAGCCAGTCGACGGGCATGTCGATGATCCGCGCCCACATGAGCACGTGGTTCAGAACGCCATACAGGTCGTTGAACAACCAGCGCCAGACGAGCACGGCGACGACGGTTGACAGGAAATACGGAAACAGGACCAGGCTACGCGCGAGCGACCGGAACAGGATGTTCCGGTGCAGCATCAGCGCTACGAGAATGCCGAATGTCATTTGCAGGATGAGCGTACCGGTCGTCCACACCAGGTTGTTCCATAAGGAACGCCAGAACTCACCGGACGCGAGCAACCGCGAAAAGTTGTCGAAGCCGGCAAACTCGCCCTCCATGGTCGGGGTATAGATCGAGAACACGCTCAGGTAGATAGCGGAGACGAGCGGGTACACGATCACCGTTGCGAACACGAGCACGGTCGGGGCGATCAGTATCGCGCCCAGCAATGCGTACTTCGAATCGAGCGGCACGGACTTCTTGGATTTTGTCGCTTGCGCGTTATGCGTTGACATTCTTGTTCTTTTGCTGCTTTACCTTCGTCCTTTCATGATTTCTTCTATCCGGCCCGCGGTGTCCGCAAGAACCGTGCGGATATTTTCATCGTTGAGAACCACGCGCTGCACCATTTCCGCAAGCACGCCACTGTTAACGATCGCGCCGGCGCGGACATTCGTCTTGTGGCCGGCAGTTTCCCAACCGAGATTGTGGCCGGCGGCCGCCGCAACTGACATTCTCTCGATCTCGTCCGGGTAGCGCCGCACGATCTCATTGTCCCGGTAGCGCTCGTCCGCAAGTGCCGTCTTGAGCACAGGGAGCACATGCCCGGGCGTCGCGTTGACCTGCCTTATATAGCCCTCGTCGCGATACAGCCACGCGGCAAACTTCTTGGTTATTTCCGGATTCTCTGCGGCGGCCGGAATGAATATGCTGGGGTAATCGTTGAACGTCCATGGCTTGACGTCGCGCGATATCGTCGGGTACGTCGTGCACGTAATGCGATCCGCAATGCGCGGATTCTGCAGATTGACGTTGATCAAAACGCGTCCGGCATACAGTCCTGTCGCCGTCGCACCGCTGACGAATGCGGTCAGGCTTTCTCCCCAGCTGTAACTCGTTGCGCCCGGCGGAGACAGCTCGCGCATGGAACGATAAAACTCCAGCGCGTTTTCAGCTTCGTCACTATCAATCGCGACATCGAGATCCGGTGACAGTATCTGGCCGCCTGCCTGGTGGATGAAGCCGATTATCACGAGCGTGGTCATGCTGTTCTTCGCGTAGGGCAATGGCGCGCCGTAAATCCCCCTGCCCTGCATCTTGCGGCATGCGGCGCGAAGCTCGTCCCACGTCTCCGGCGCCCGCTCGATACCGCCTTTCTCCATGAGATCGGTGCGCAACCAGAGCATGTTTGCAGCGGTGTGGCCGATTCCTGCCGCCGCATGCGCACCGGGACTCATTTCGTAGATGCGGTTGGCACCGTCGAGAAATTTGTCCGCGCCGACGGAGCTGATGACATCGTCAAAGGGCAGCAGCAGCCCGGCATTCCAGTAATCTGCGACGGCGAACGACGGCAAATGCGTGACGAGATTCGGCACCTTGCCGCCCGCAAACGCCGCTGCGAGCTGCGCGGCGTATCCCTCGTCGGACGTCCGCTCGAACTTCACGGTCACGCCCGGGTGCGCGGCCTCGAACGTCTGGATCTGGTAACGATACGCGGCAAGCTGCTCGGGAGACGACTGCGTGGACCACCAGCGGATTGTCGTCGCCGCCCTGGCCTCGGGCACTCCGGCGGCCGCTATTGCCGTGCCGAGCGCCGCCGACGCACGCAGGACCTCGCGGCGCGTTATGCACTCCGGTTCGGAACACTTCTTTGTCTCAGCGAGATGACGATTCATGGCCGGCCTTTGGCGTACTGCCAACACGACGTGCGCAATACGGACAAATGTCCGACGATATTCACGTAATTGAAAACCCTGCGCAAGTAAGCGGCCCGGCCTCAGGAGCGCGCCTTTGTTCTCTGCGATGATCGATCGAAACGCGCCGGAGACAAATGCTCGATCGGATAGTCCGGCGATCGACCGGACATCTGATCGACGACGAGCCGCGCACAGTAGGGCGCAAGCGTATAGCCGGCGTCGCCGGGTATCGCCACGAAAATGCCAGGCAACCCGTCGACCTCGCCGAGTACCGAGGTCAGGTCGACCATGGTATTGATTCCGGCCCAGGTCCTCTGGACCTCGAGATCGGCAATACCCGGCACGAGGCGCCGGGCAATCGCAAGATTGCCGAGCAGGCTGTCCGCGGTCACTTCCGGAACGCGGTGACGTGCGGAGAAACGCGCCGGCCAACCCCCGCCGATCAGCAGTTGGCCCGTTTTCAGCTGTTTCATTGTCAGTGCGTGCCGCGCATGTTGCACCAGATGTGTCATGAACGCGTCGCTCGCTTCGGTGACATTCATGTGCAGTGGCTCCGCAGCAACCGGAATTTCAACGCCGAGCGAAGCCAGCAGGTCTCCGCTACCTGCGCCTGCTGCAATTACAACGCGCGCAGCACGAAAAACTCCGCGCGAGCTTTCGACCAGGCGTCCGCGCGCACGGGTATCGATGCCGGTTACGCGGGTGTCGCCCAGGAGTCTTGCGCCGCTCGCAATTGCCTTTCGCCGCACGCAGTTGGTGGCTGTCAGCGGATTGATCTTGCCCTCCTTGGGACAGTAAAGGGCACCGGCAACGACATCGGCGTTGAGGTACGGAGCCATCGCCAGGGTCTCGGCCGGCCCCAGCAGGCTGGTTTCTATTCCGCAGCGGTTTTCGATGGCGCTCTTGGCCTGCAGAGCCTCGAGGTCGGTCCGGGTCTCGGCGATCATGAGGCCGCCGCCAAGCTGGAATTCAATGTCCTCGTCGAGATGCGCGGCAATATCGGCCCAATGGTCGATCGCGCGCGGATAGATCGAAAGGGTTTCCTGATACTCGGCCATTCGTTCAGGAAACAGTCGCTCCATCCGGCTCTGCATCTGGCCGTGCAGACTGCCGGCGTTCGCCGTGGATCCCGCATTTCGGCCGTCGTCCATGCATGCGATCGCGGCGCCTTCTTCGGCCAGGAACCAGGCCAGGAAAAGTCCGACGATGCCCCCGCCGACGACGATCGTGTCGAACTCGTCGCTGATTCGCCTGTCGTGCATTGAAATCCCCGTCGACTGTCGCAGCTAAGCACCTGAGTTAGCTTGTATTTTTGCGGACGACGCGTCACGCGAAGCGCTTATGACTCAGGGTTCTAAGAGTACTGTGTGCGAAACCATTCAATATTTCAATTGCAATAGTCCGCAATGCGAACAATCGTTCTTAAGCTTACGTCTTGTTTGTGCTACCGTTTCGCTTACGTCCATAACCACCAAGAATTCAGGGCGTTTCTTTTTTCACTTTATGGCGGGGGAACTCTATGAAGACTCTCTTTAAACTGGCCGGAGGCCTGGCCATTGCGACCGGGCTGACGATCGTTACTGCACCGCTCGATATTGCGTCTGCGCAGGAAGAGGCAGACAACATCGAAGAAGTCGTTGTAACGGGCTCGCGTATCCGGCGCAATCCTTTGAACGAACCGACTGCAATTACCGAGATCGGTAAGGCTGAACTCGAGCAGACCGGCCTGACGAACCTCGGCGACATGCTGCAGAACCTGCCCATCTCGGGCTCGGCACCGAACTCACAGTTCAACGTTCCGGGCAACTCGGGCTTCCCGCAGGATGGTGCCGGAATCGGTGCCGGCGGTGTACAGCTTTCGCTGCGTAACCTCGAAGCAAAACGTACGCTGATCCTCGTGGACGGCAAGCGCTGGGTCGCCGGCGCTTCGGCATCGGGTGTTCCGAGCACGGTAGACCTCAACACGATTCCGGACAATATGATCGACCGCATCGAGATCCTGCAGGACGGCGCTTCGGCTATTTACGGGTCCGATGCCATCGGTGGCGTTGTCAACATCATCACGGACAGGGATTTCGAAGGCTTCAAGCTCGACCTGCAGACGGGCGGTTATCTCTCGGAAAACGACGGTGAATCCACCGAGTTGGGCTTCAAGTGGGGTGGCGGCAACGACACGACGCACGTCGTGTTCAGCGCAAGCTACCGGGAAGAAAAAGGCATCGAAACGTCGGATCGCAGGCGATCGGCGTTTCCGAACCCGAATGCAACGTCATGTGATGTTCCCGGCACGTTCTGTTCCTCGTTCACGCCGCAAGGCCGGTTCATTCTCGGCGATGCCCTCGTTCCTGGCGGGGCGAGCATCACGCTGAACGATGGTGTGTTGAATGACGGCGGTGCCAATATCCCGCAGTTCGACCCGAACAATCCGGCCTCGCTGGACTTCCACGCGTTCACGGGTGCCGATCGTTTCAATTACAACGCTTCCGGCTTCAACTTTCTGCGTACACCGAACGAGCGCGTCAATGCCTACGTTACGGCGCAGCACGAGCTTTCGGCCAACGTCAACCTGTTTGGCCGCTTCTCGTACACCAATCGTTCGTCGCACACCAAGGCAGCGCCAGAACCGCTTTGCCTGGGCGACGGCTGCGGCAACCGGATCAATGACAACTTCTTTATCTCGGCATTGAACCCGTATAACCCGTTCGGCGTCGACCTGTCGGTCGCAGACGGCACGATGATCTTCATGGGTCGTCGCCCGCTCGAATCGGGGGGGCGCCTGTTCTTCCAGGACGTCAACACGTACTTCGCAACCCTGGGTCTCGAGGGCGAGATGGAAGTCGGCGGACGCAACATGTACTGGGAGCTCTATGGCAGCTATGGCGACAACCGTGGCTTCCAGGAGAAATTCAACTCGCACAACGCGGCGAAGCTGCAGATCGCCATGGGTGACCCGGCTGTCTGCGATGCCACCCCGAACTGCGTTCCGTTCAACTTCTTCGGCGGCCAGGGCCCGAACGGCACCGGCTCGATAACGCAGGACATGCTGGACTTCGTCACCTATACCCAGCGTGACTTCAGCGAACAGACGCTGTCGAATATCGCGTTCAATATCACGGGCGACCTGTTCGAGATGCCGGCAGGTACTGCCGGTTTCGCTGCCGGTATCGAATTCCGCGACCACGAAGGCTCATTCCGGCCCGACCCGATCGCCGAACGTGGCGAAACGGCCGGCATTCCGTCCGGCGGCACCGCCGGTGGCTTCGACGTCACGGAGTTTTACGGCGAATTGAACCTGCCGCTGATCTCCAACGACAGCCAGTACTGGGAACTCAATCTGGCGGCACGTAGTTCCGACTACAGCACCTTCGGTTCCGAGAGCACGTACAAGATCAGCACGCTGTTCCAGCCGACACAGGAAATTTCCCTGCGCGGATCAGTTTCGACGGGTTTCCGCGCTCCTGGTATCGGCGAGCTGTTCGGCGGCGCAGCGCGCGAGGACTTCACGTTCCTCGACCCGTGTGCTGACGTGCTGGCGCAAATCGGTTCGGCGAACGGCGGCCGCGACACACCGCAGCCGCAGAACATACAGGACAACTGCGCCAACCCGGCTGTCGGCGGGTCGAATTCCGCTGCCGGCTTCGCGGGCGTACCGGTGAACTTTGCTCAGCTGAACCCGAGCCTGTCGTCGATCTCCGCCGGCAACCCGAACCTCGATGCCGAGACTTCGGACTCAGTCACGTTCGGCGCCGTCTGGAGCCGCGAGTTTGAATCGAGCTGGATCGCAGGCCTGACTGCCTCGATCGACTTCTACGACGTGCAAGTCGAAAATGCCGTCCAGGGACGCATCCCGAGCGACGTGCTCGAAGCCTGCGTCAACACGCTCGACCCGCTGTTCTGCGACCTGACGCCTCGTGCAGTCAGTGGCTCGCTCGATGTGATCAACAACCAGCTGCAGAACATCGGTGGCATAGAAGCAATGGGGTATGACGTCCTGATCGGATATACCAGCCCAGAGTTCGACATCGGCCAGTTCGGCGCGTCGTTCAATGCAACGGTCCTCAGCGACTATACCGAGATCACCGCCAACATCGGCGGCGGCGAGACGGTCACCGACAGGACAGGCACGCACACGAACGAAACGTTCCAGCGTGCGTTCCCTGAGCTCCGCTGGATGACGACGATTGACTGGAATCGTGATCGCTGGTCGGGCAACCTGGCGTTCCGCTACACGGACAGCATGACCCTGAGTGGCGGCACGAAGGTCGACTCGGTCGTGCACACGGACCTGCGTCTGAGCTACCGTCCGGATGTCTGGAACGATTCGCTGACGGTCTCGCTCGGCTTCAACAACGTGCTCGACGAAGATCCGCCGATCTGCTTCCCCTGCGGTGTCATCGGCATGAGCATCGTCGTTCACGACCTTCCGGGCCGTGTCGGCTACCTTCGGGTCAGCTACCAGCCTCAATAGCGTTAACGACATAGCTCAGAAAGAGCGACAAAGTAAGGCGGCCCCGATCGGGGCCGCCTTTTTGTTTGTCTCGGTTTCGTGAATATTGCCGATCAGTAATTCCAGCTCTCGGTGTCGGCATTCTGTGGCGCATGATTGCGCACGAACCGGCCGACGACATCGATGAACTCGGAATAGCGCATCTGCCGATCGGGGTCTGCCGGGCTGTGGCCAATCCAGGAGTGCCGGCCATTGACGCCATACTGAAATGTCGCGCCGGGGTACGGATCGCGAAGGGACTTCATACGTTCTTCCGCCAGGTACACCGCCTGCTCCAGGTAGTAGTTGTCAGTACGACCGACCGCGAAATGCAGTTTCCCCGCAAGCTTCGGTCCGAGCGTCGCCCAGTCACGCGCGATGATATGGCTCAGGTCCCAGTTCTCGCGCCAGTAGTCGGCGACCTCGCGATCGATGGCGCCCGTGTCCGGGTCCCATAACGGCTGCGGGTAGCCATCCTCGCCGACGGGGCTGTACAGGGCCTGCCAGATCGCCCACTGGCCGCCCGACCGGTCTTTGGTCGCAACGACCTGCTCATAACGATGCTCGTCCAGGACCGTGTAATTGACGAGCCCATCAGTCTCGCGCTGCGCAGGCAGCGGTGTGCGAATCCACTCGAGCTCGTTGTAGAACGCATTGTCGTATTCGTAGATGTTTATCTGCATGAGCTTGCGGAAGTCGATCGGGTCCGGCGCCCACGGAAAGCTGCCGGCGAACAGGTCAGGATAGAAGATCATCATGGCCGCCGCTTCCCAGCCGCCGGTCGACCGTCCGGAAAGCACGCGGCCCCACGGCTCGCTCACGATTCGAAACTCCTTCTCGAGGTACGGCATGAGTTCTTGGGTTATCGCGTCACCATACGGCCCGACGTTTTCCGTGTTCACCGAATACGAGGTGTCGAAGTACGGATTGGCGTCGCGAATCGTTACGATGACGACCTTTGACAAACTACCCGCGGTCCAGGCCTCGTAAAAACCGTCGAGCTGTGGCCCGACGGCCACGTGTTCAGCTTCGTACCCCGGACGAAACCACTCGTTCGGCGCCCACGGCATCGGTGTCAGGCCGGATGAATGCCCCTGCATGTACAGCACCGGGAAACGTGTGTTGGGGTGGTCGTCGTAGCCCGGTGGCAACAGCACGTTGGCACCGATGTACATGTCGCGGCCCCAGAACTCGGAGAGCTTCTCGCTACGAATCTTCACGTACCGGACCCATTCCGTGTCCTCGAAGTTGCCGAGCTGCAGCACTTCGCCCTCGCCCAGCGGACGTGGCGGCTGAATGACGTTGTTGAGTACGAGGTCGACGGACGACGGGCCATCGTCACCAACGGTAATCGTCTGTACGTCACTGTAGGCATTGCCCGGTGCCTTGAACGGGTCCTGGAAGGCGCCGCTGTTCATGTGAGCTTCGATCACATGACCGTCAGCGCGCTCGAAGGTCGTGTACACGTTCAGAAACGCCTGCACGTAATAGTCGCCCGGCGGCAGCGCATTGAGGCTATCGAAAGGGTAACCGCTCACCGTGTCTGCACCGTCGACGATGAGGGCGACGTCGCCTGCCTTGTAATCGCGGACATCGACGCCCCAGAGCGGATTGCCCGTCACCCCGGTGCCAAGGTGAGGCATCTCTTCGTCATCGCGCGCGATGATAAAAAACGCGCGGCCAACGACAGGAACTTCGAGGCCCAGTGCCGCAATACTTTCGGCAGCGGCCTCACCGAGCGTGATTCGCACTTCAGTGTCCGGTTGTTGTGTGGCCGGCTCGCAGCCCACACACAGGAGGATTGCGGCTGTGCATGCCGCGAGTGCTGTTAACTTCTGCATGTTGTGTTCCTTCTTTTCGTTGTTGTGCCGGTCAGGCGAGTCCGGCATCGACAGGAAGAATTTGTCCGCTTACGCCGCTCGCCAACTCGCTGGCAAGAAACGTCGCGGCGCGCGCGACGTCTTTTTCAGTCGCCATCCGTCCCAATGCCGTGTCTCTCGCAAACTGGGCCAGAACCTCATCGGGCTGCGGCTCCCCCTGGGCGGCCCGGGTTTCGAGCCTGCCGACCAGCGCCCTGGTTGCAATCGGCCCCGGGCCAAGCGCATTGACGCGGATGCCGTAGCGGCCGAGGTCCAGGGCCGTCGCACGCACGATGCCCAGCACCGCATGTTTTGTCGCCGTGTAGAGGCATTGTCTGGCGTGGGCCCGGCGTGAGTTCAAAGAGCCCATCACGATGATCGATCCGCCATTGCGTTTCATGAGCGGCACGCTGTGCTTGATCGTCGATATGACACCCGCAACGTTGACCGCGAAGACATGTTTCCACTCATCGAGGTCGATATTCTCGGTTTCGCTCCAGGGCGGAACCAGGCCCGCATTCGCAACAACAATATCCAGGCGGCCGGTCATCGTACCGATCCGGCCGACGGCCGTTTCGATGTCACTTTCAGTCGCGACATCGCCACGTATGTCATCCCAGCCATTCGGCAAGTCGGCGGTGCCGGATCTTACGTCGAACCCGGCGCCGGTCGCGCCGGCCGCGGCAAACTCATCGACGATGGCCCTGCCGAGTCCTGTCGAGGAGCCGGTGACAAAAGCGAACTTGCCTTCGAGAATGCCGGTCATCGCGCGACGGTCGTCAACTCGATGCGCGAAGCCTGCCCCGGCCCGTGATGCACGGCGTTGCTGGCGACTTCGTGCCTGGTTTCCCGAGCATTCTGTGTGCCGGTGTTCAGGTTACGTTCGAAGCGCGGGAAATTGCTGCTCGACACTTCGATGCGAATCCGATGTCCTGCCTGGAACTCGTTGCTCGTAACGAGCGGTGCAAAATTTAATTCGTAGACCTGGCCCGGCTCCATGAACACCTCCCGGTCGTATCCCTCGCGGTATCGTACACGCTGTATGCTCTCGACGACGTTCCACGCGGTCCCGCCGGGCTCGACATCAATCAGCTTCACCGTGAAATCCGTGTCGCGAACGTCGGACGAAATATACAGCGTCACGTCCATCGGCCCGGTGACCTCGACGTCTTCTTCGAGCGGCTCACTCGTGTAGACAAGTACGTCGCTGCGCGCCTCGTTCGGTCTCTGATCATACGATCCCGGCGTCACGGCGTCGCCAAGGCAGCACAAGTTGCCGCCCAGCGACGGCACGGGATTCATCGGGTCGTAAATAAACGTATCCCGCCCGGCGGTTTCCGGCTGGGAGAACAACAACCGGCCATCGCCATTCAGCGTGTTTGCCTTGCCGTCGCTCGCCAGGTACAGGGTCTTCTTCATTGTCCCCTCCGGCGGCCATTCGCCGGCGGTATGCCACTGGTTCGTACCCATTGAGAAGTACTGCACTTTCGGCTGCCTGTCTGCGAAACCGTTCTTCTCCTCCTTCATGTAGTAGTCGAAGAAGTCATAAACAATCTCGTCGAGGCCGAAATGCACGCGGCCCATGTTGCGCTCACCGACGATGTGTGGGTCCCGCAGGCGGTACATGTGGCAATGCTCGGTCGGCGCGATGATCATGTACTGGCTGTCCCGAATCTGCCGATCAGACGCATTGTTGCTCACGTGATTGAACAATTCGACGTTCGGCGCGACCGACAGGTCAAACCAGGAATTGACCCAGAGCGCCGGCACCGTGAAATCCTCGTTGTCGTGGTACAGGCCGCCCTTGTACCAGTCGGGGTGGTCGGGCCCGCGATCGACCATATCGTCGAACATGCCGTTCGGCCCTTCGGCAGCAACGATCGCCTCGGCCAGCGGCAAGTGCATGAACGCTTCGTGCCAGTCTGGCTCCGGATAGTCAGGAGCCAGATCGTAGTATTTCGACACGCGAATCATTTCTTCCCGTGACAGGTCAGGCGGGAACGACGGGCGCACCGTGTTCTGTTCGTGATACAGCCAGGTCAGCATGGGCAACTGGATCGCGCCGCCCTTGTAAAAGTTTCCCTGCTCGTAGTGCGGGCCCATCCGGCCGATACCCGCGCCCTGCGCCATCGGCACTGCCGCCACGTGCGCCGGGTGCTTGCGGCTTGCAAGGCCCATGATCCATTCGGCCGTCGATGAACAGCCGATCGTACCGACCTTGCCGTCGGACCATTCCTGCTTCGCAATCCAGGTCATCGTGTCATGGCCATCCGTGCGCGGCCGGCCGAGGATTTCGAACTCACCCTCGGAGAAAAACTTGCCGCGCTCGTTTTGCATGACGAACACGTAGCCGTGCCGAATCGCATCGAGCGCAAATTTCAGGTTGGCGTCCGAGTAGTCCGGATTGGGCACCATCTTCTCGCTGAAGTTATACGGCGACCGCCACAGGATCGCCGGAAAAGGACCTTCGCCCGTCTTGGGAATATAGATTCGCGAGGCAAGACGCACGCCGTCACGCATGGGCACCATGACCATGCGCTCGATGTGCGATTCCCGCGCCAGTGCGGCACGCCGTACCTCGTCCGACACGAGGTGGATCTGCGCACCGGCATTGGCGCCAAGCAACAGCAGCAGGCCTGCCGCGACGGAGATTGAACGATATCGCATTGAGCCTGCCCCTCTTTTGGTTTTTCTTGGTGTCGGATTGGCTGTCCGCCCTTGCCGGAGTAAAATGCGAACAGCCGTTCGCTATGCGCCCGTGACCCCATCGTGGCTCTTGAGGTGGCGCCAAGTCAAGTTCCCCACACCGGCGGCGGCGGGAGGAATCAGCATGAAAAACAAAAAGCCCTGGGCGCTCACGCGCCGGTTCTGCTTAATGACGGTCGTCATGGCCCTTTTGTCACCGGCAACAGCCTTGCCGGATGGCATCCCGGACGGGCCCGACGGCTATGACCAGTTGATTGGCCTCTTCGAGGAATACCAGGATTTCAAGGGCGGCCTCGCCGCCGGTGTTAACGCCGATTTCAGCGCTGCCGCCATCGAGCGGCGGCGCACCGAGCTGCGTGATATGCAGCAGCGCATGGCACGAATGGGCGTCAGCCGCTGGCCCGTTGAGCAGAAGGTCGACTACCTCACGGTGCGTGCCGAGCTCGACCAGCAGGATTTCATCCTGCACGTGACGCGCCCCTGGTCGAGGGACCCGGTGTTTTATGTTGCTCCGTTGCTCGAGATCGCTTTCACGGAGCTGCCGGCCGATGGCGATACCCTGGAAAAGCTCGTGCAGGACCTGCGAGCGATCCCGGCTTCCCTGGATGATGCGCGTAAGAATTTGACCGAGGTGGCCAGCGACTATGCGGATCTGGCGATTCGTTCGCTGACGCTCTCGGACGGTGTCGAGAACGGGTACCCGTATCGTGAAACGCCGCCGGACGGCATCATCGGCTGGTTCGACGATCTGTATGCACGCGCCGAAGCGCAACCGGGCCTGCGGGATGACATCACTGCAGCTCTTGATGCCATTCGCGACTTCCATGACTGGCTCGTCGACAACCGCGATCGCATGAACGGCAAGAACGGTGTCGGCAAAGAGGCGCTTGACTGGTGGGTGCAAAACGCATTGCTGTTGCCATACACCTCGGAGCAAATGGCGATTCTTGCCGAGCGCGAACTCGAGCGTATGTGGGGCTTCTACGCACTCGAACGACATCGTAATCGGGACCTTCCCGAAATCGAGATTTCAGCATCGCGCGGCGACTACCAGCAACGCATTTCCGACACCGACAAGCTCGTCAAAGGCTGGTTGCGCGGCGACGACATTATCTCTATACCCGAGTACATCCCGGAGGACTGGCGCGTAATGGGCTACAACGTCCCATGGATCGTTCGCGCAACGCCGCCGAATTTCTGGGAGCAGGTGCAGTTTCGCGATCCTGCACCCGATCACCTGCACGCGGTAATCCCCGGCCATCGCTTCGATGCGATGGTGTCCGGGCGTAACCCGAACCCGATTCGGAGCTCGGTCAATTTCGGTGCCCGCTGGCAGGGTTGGGCTGTCTATCTCGAGGAAGCGGGCTTGCAGGGCGGTGTTCTCGAAGACCGGCCGCGCACGCGCGAGCTCATCTACGTATTCGGCCTTTGGCGTGCAGCCCGCGCGCTCGGTGATATCTATAACCAGTGGAATGAAATGACTGCGGCTGAGACTGCCGAATACTGGATGGAAGTCACGCCGATGCTCGACCCTGACGTCGCTCGCAAGTACGCCTACCTGCGCCCGGCACCGGGCCACGGGCTCGAATACACGATCGGCAACATCCAGATGTGGCGACTGCTCGCCGAGCGCAAACGGCAACTCGGCGAGAAATTTGTGCTACAGGACTTCCACGACGAATTCATGTCGAAGGGCCGCATCCCGATCGCGTTGATACGCTACGAGCTGACCGGTTACGACCGAGACGTCCGCAAGTTCTGGACGCGCCCGTCGCTGTCGGAGGTGCTGGCAGACTAAGCCGTCAGTCTCCTCCGATAATNNGGTACGCTGCCGGCATCGTTGAGTTCGCGGTAGAAATCCTTGAGCGTGTAATCCTCGTCTTCCATCTGCTTCGTACGATGCGCGAGCAGACGTTCGAGCAGATACTTGCCCGTCACGTAACTCGTGCCGTAACCCGGCTGGCGCAGATACAGCTGCTGCTCGAATTGCAGCAGCTCGGCTTCGTTGCCCATCCAGTTGCGTGGCGTCCAGTGCATATGAACCGTGCCCGCCTCCGCCATCGTCATTTCGTTCGCATGGGCATAGAGCGAACCCAGTCCGCGCGCAGCTCGTTGAGCCAGCATGATCCAGACCAGTTCGCGCGAATGCGGATTGTCGTCGTACAGGCCCGCGTGCATGAACATCTCTTCGACCCCCGTCGCCGTGCCTTCGTTGCGGCTGTCGAAGATGTTGTAGAGCAAAGGCCCACGGCGAATCGGGCTTTCGTGCGGCTCGTCGCGCATCTGCGCCAGTTCCCACCAGTGATAGAAATGCGTGTACAGCGGCGTCGGGTCGTAATGCGCGGCAATCCAGAAGAAGTTCCGTACGTCCTCGGGCACGAATTCGCCGAGATGTTCGCGCAATGCCGGGTCCATATTGTCCTTGACCGGCATGACATCTTCGTCTTCGAGCCACGCCATGAGCCTTGCCGCAGATTCATCCGCCAGCCGGTTGTACTCTTCCGGCGTTGCCGCAGCGACCTGGGGCGGCACGTTGCGGTTGCGATGCTCCTCGAGTTTCAGTGAAGACCACGACCGATCAAGTTCGCGTTCCAACAGGCGAACCTCGTCCTCCCAGGTCATCGGGACGTAATGGACGTTCTGCTGGTACCACGTGTAGTTATCCTTGCCGACGCCGGACGGCCCGTCCTTGTTCGGCGCTTCGGCCTCGAGCCACGCGGCGAGTTCGTCGGTCGCAACTTTTGCCGCCTCGAGTGCCGCAGTCATCTCCGCGCTCGCAGCATCGCCGACCGATTCGGTGATCGAGTCCAGGTGGCCGCGCTGTGCCTTGATGTTGCGGATGCCTGCCACCCAGAGGTCACGTGCGTTGCCGGTCAGATTTCGCTGCGCCTGCGCCATTAGCGGCGGTATGACCCTGAGATCGCCAATCATCCGCTGCTCTTCAGGCTCGGACAGCGGGAATTCGTAGGTCCAGAGTTCGAGGACCGCATGGTGAGTCGGGCCTTCGTGCGCCGGAACGTCACTCTTGTATGTCCAGATCGACTGGTAATACGCAGGGTCCCGGACCCAGGGCTTCAGCACCCGGTGATTGAAGTCGAAGCCGTTCATTTCGGCACGCACGATGTGCCAGTCGACCTTGTGCTCCAAGGCCCAGCCCTCCGTGTCAATCGCATCCAGGCGCTCGACGTAGCCAGGAAACTCCTCGTAAGCGGCCGCAAAACGCTCCGCCGTGTAGTCCGGCGCACCGTCACGCAGTGGTGGGCGCTCGAACTCCCGCCAGTCTTCGAAAAGTTGCACAAGCGCGTCGTGGGAATTCGGCGCCGGTTCGTCGGCTCCACCACAGGCACCTGCACCGAGCAGTGTCAGTGCCATGAACGAAGTCTTTTGAATCAGCGACTTGGATCGCATCGCGTCCCCCTATTGTTGTTGTTATACCGAGTGCCCACAGATCCGTGCCGACGCACGCATGTCGGACTTTTGTTCACCCAGTATACCAGTTCGACCCCGGACGCTACTGTTTTTGGGCCCCAGCTGCTAGGCTGGCCGCGAACATTCGTCCGTATCCCACTGACGTCAAATTCACAGCCCAGCTCATGGAGACCTCATGCACCGACCCACCGGCCCTGTCCTGCTTCCCCTGGTACTCATACTGGCTGCAGTCGACTTTTCCCATGCAGATCAGACATTTCAGCCGTTTTCTTACAACTTCACTGAAGAAGCGAGGATTGCTGCGCAAATTGACGTAGACAACCCCGACCCCGACCAGTTACGAGAAATTTTTGCGAAACGGCGTGCCCGTGTACTCGAAGCGATGCCCGAAGGAGCCATGCTGCTGTATTCGGTCGAACGCACGCAGGAGCGCCGTCTCGAGTTCCAGGTGCCGCATTCGGATAACCATGATTTCATTTACCTTACGGGCCTCGAAGGTCTCGATAGCCTCGATTCGGCGTTATTGCTGGTGCCCGGCGACGCTGAATTGCCGGGCCGGCTCGACGAGCCCGTTCGCGACCGCGTTGCCCTCTATACCTCGGGTGATCCCGAGGCGATATCGCAGCGCACCGGGATCGCCGACGTTCGGCCGTTCAGCGTGCTCGAAAACGACCTCTCCGTGGCAATGACGGACTTCCGGGACTGGCGCATTACACAGGTGAGGCGCTGGCCTCTGGCAGCTGCGCTATCCCGAGCCTGGGGAGAGTCGGAAAAAGTGCTGTACCTCAACTACCCTCGATTTTTCCGCCTTGGCATGCCCGAGCCCGCGCGGCTTGCCGAGTTCGAGCGAATCAAGCGCTTTTCACCGGAGATACTCGCGCGAGACTCCGCCGACATCCTCGACCAGGTCAGGCAACTGCAGGACTCGTGGTCAATAGCCAATCTGCGGCGCGCTGTTGAGATAACCGGGGACGGGATCGCAACGGCGTTCCGCAGCGCCCGCCCGGGCATGTCCGAGAAACAGGTCATGGAGATTATGGATTTCGTGTATCGCTATCGTGGTGCGACGCTCGGCTTCCCGACCTCGGTGCGCCGCGAGGGCGTCGAGACGACGGCTGATGAACCCACCGTTCCCGAAGGCTGGATCGAGTTCGTGCCGCGTTCAGGAGGTTCGATTTTTCAGGCAGGCGACATGATCTGGACGGATACGGGTGCAGCTTTCAATCATTACTCGGCCGATGTGCAACGAAATGTGCCCATCGACGGCAAGCTCACCGAGGAACAGCGGCGCTTGTACGAAATAGCACTCGATGTTCAAAAAACCGTGATCGATATGATTGAGCCTGGCGTGACGTGGTGGGAATTGCACGACAAGGCGATGGAAATGCTGCAGGCCGCGGGTTATGACGAGTATTACTACTACGGTATTGGCCACTTCATCGGCATGGAGGTGCACGATGAGGGAGACTACCTCGATCCGTTGAAACCCGGCATGGCATTGTCGATCGAGCAGGGAGTCATGCCGCCCGAGGGGCCGCGTATCGCATTCGAAGATGATGTGCTCGTGACGGAGAACGGCTATGAGTGGCTGAGTGAGAATATTCCGATCGAGATCGAGGACGTCGAGGCATTGTCGTCACAGCCGAGCTCTTTCGAGGAGTTTACGAAAGGACGCTGATCACGACGCCATTTCGATATGAACAATTGTGATTTCGACCAGCGATGCCCTGATTGTAAGATCAGGGACAGATTATGAGCCGGTAGATTTCACGATGACACGCCTTATCCCGATATTCGTCGGCGCCCTGTGCCTGGGTGCCTGCGCAAGTAGTGGCGATCCCGTTGCGTCGGACAACCCGGACCCGCCAGCTCCTGAGAAAGAAGAAATCGCCATAATCGATGCCCCGGCTGTCGCGCAGGCGGCCGAGCCGGACGCCGACCCAAGGCATGATCAGCGCATCTGCCACCGTGAAATACGCACGGGTACGCACAGAGCCGTGAGAGTGTGCCGCACGCCTGCCGAAATGGAGCGCATGGAAGAAGAAGGCAAGGATACGTTCAGAGACCTGCGTAGATCCCAGATGCAGAAAGAGCTTGCGGATCAGATCGACAAGCACTGAGCCAGGCTGTCCCGGGACCAGGGCGATCGGGAACGACGAGCGGCAAAAGCGGCGGTGTCGTTTTACATACGGCATCGATATTTATGGAACGGCCCTCGCGCCAAATGAGGCGAGCCTTCATCAGTAAATACTTCACCTGGCTGGTGCCATAGGTGACACTATGGCGCTAGCGATGACCCTGCAAACCGGCGAAGTTTTCAACATCTCGATCAACCTGCTTGGCGGGCTGGCGTTATTCCTGTTCGGCCTCGACCAGCTTACGGACATGCTCAAGGCGACCGCAGGCGCGCGCATGCGGGATCTGCTGGCCAAGGTCACCGCCAATCGTTTTATGGGCATTCTGGCCGGCGGCTTTACGACGGCGATCATCCAGTCGTCGTCCGTAACAACCGTACTTGTCGTCGGTTTCGTATCGGCCGGGCTAATGACGCTGCAGCAGTCGATCGGCGTCATCATGGGTGCCGGCATAGGCACGACAGTGACGGCACAAGTCATTGCATTCAAGGTAACTCAGTACGCCCTGATCGCCATCATCGTCGGCTTTTCAATGCAGTTCTTTTTCCAGAATGCGCGCGTCAGGCGATACGGGATGCTGGTGTTCGGACTGGGCCTGGTCTTTTATGGCATGAATATGATGGGCGATGCGACGCGGCCCCTGCGGAGCTATCAGCCATTCGTCGACCTGCTGGCGCAGATGGACAGCCGCGTTTTCGCAATCGCAATCAGCGCCGGTTTCACCGCTTTGGTCCAGAGTTCATCCGCGACGACGGGCGTGATCATCGTTCTTGGTGGTCAGGGCCTCATTACGCTGGAGCAGGGCATCGCCCTGGTCCTGGGCGCAAACATCGGCACCTGCATCACAGCCTTGCTCGCTGCCATAGGCAAGGAGAGACCGGGATTGCGTGCGGCGCTGATTCATGTCGGCTTCAATGTCCTTGGCGTACTGCTCTGGTTCGGATTCGTCGACGAACTCGCTCGCCTCTCTCGCTGGCTGTCTCCTGCCCTGCCACATTTGAGCGGTGTAGACCGAATCGCAGCAGAGATGCCGCGACAGATCGCAAACGCCCACACCCTGTTCAATGTCGGCAACACGCTGGTTTTCGTCTGGTTTACCGGAGTGTTTGCCACGGTCGTCATGAAACTCGTGCCGGCAAGACCACCGGCGGGCGCCGAGGCCATCAGGCCGCGATATCTCGATAAATCGCTGATCGAGACGCCGACGCTGGCATTGGACGCAGCGCGCAGGGAAATCGTCAGGATGGCCGGTCATGTAGTGCCGATGGTCCGCGAAGCAGGGCCTGCCGTGCTGTGGGGCAGCGACAAGGAACTCGATGACATTCACCAACTCGATCACGATATTGATGTCCTGCACGGAGCCATCGTCAAATACCTCGGCCGTATCTCCCGCGAGGAACTTACGCCCGCTGAGACGGGGTCCCTCAACCACTATCTCGCTATCGCCGGCTACTTCGAAAGTATCGGCGACATCGTCGAGACGGACCTGGTTCATGCGGGCCGAAAACGCCTGGAAAAAAACGTCCTGGTCAGCCGCGATACCGGCAAAATTATCAAAACCCTGGCGGACAGGGTTATCTGGTCGCTGGAAACGGCATCCGAAGCAGTCGATCGCGGCGACACGGCACTTGCCCAGAAGGTTCGCGATGCCAAGGACGACATCAGCGAACTCTCGGAGCAGATCAGCGCAAGATTGCTCGAGCGCCTGATCGCAGAGGACCCGCACCGGACATCTACGTACCGCGTTGAAAGCCAGCTGGTCGAAAACTTCCGCCGGATTTTTTACTTCACCAAGCGAATCGCCCGGACAATTGTCGATTCCAGTGCCGAGCCGGACTAGAATGCGCGGTTCGTCCCGGAGAGTAAGTGAATGTCAGAAAATGTCATCGAAACCGACGCCCTGATCGTCGGCGCCGGCCCGGTCGGGCTGTTCCAGGTCTTCGAACTCGGATTGCTGGGCGTTTCGGCGCACGTCGTCGATACCATGAAATATGTCGGTGGCCAGTGCGCTGAGCTCTATCCCGACAAGCCGATTTATGACATTCCGGGCATCCCTGTTTGCAGCGGCCAGGAACTCGTCGATTTGCTAATGCAGCAAATCAAGCCGTTTCACCCCACGTTTCATCTTGGTAACGAAGTCGAGGTCGTCGAGGTGCTCGACGATGACCGGTTCCGGGTCGTTACCGATAACGGCGAGGAATTCCGCGCGAGATGCGTGTTTATTGCCGGCGGCGTGGGTTCGTTCCAGCCGCGAAAACTTCGCTTTGACGGCATAGATGCTTTTGAGGAAGAGAGCCTCTTCTATCGCGTCCGCGATCCGCAGAAATTCGCCGGCAAAAAGCTCTGCATCCTGGGAGGTGGCGACTCGGCATTGGACTGGGTGGTCGAACTCGCGCCGAATGCGGACGGCGTCACCTCGATCCACCGGCGCGAGGAGTACCGCGGCGCGCAGGCAACCGTCGACAAAATGATGGCGCTCGTGAAAGACGGCAAAGTCGATCCCATCATCGGCAAAGTTTCCGGGTATATGTCAGACGAAACCGGCATTACTGCAATTACCGTCAAGGTCGGTGAAGAAGAACGCGAAGTGCCCTGCGACGCCGTGCTCGTATTCTACGGACTCGCACCGAAGCTCGGTCCGATCGCTGAATGGGGCCTCGACATCAACCGCAAGACGATTAACGTCGACACCGAGAAGTTCCAGACGAGCACACCGGGCATCTATGCCGTTGGCGATATCAACTTTTACCCGGGCAAGAAAAAGCTGATCCTGAGCGGCTTTCACGAGGCTGCCCTCGCCGCATTCGCGGCCAAGGAACGGCTGGATCCGAGCAAGAAGGTGCATCTGCAATACACGACCACGAGCCCGATCATGCACGAACGGCTGGGTATCAAGGACGAGTAATGTGGTAGTCTCCCCCAAAAATAACGAGGGGGAGAACGTTGAACCCATCAACGACGGCTGCAAGGCCATATCCTGAACTTACCTGGGTCGCCGTCATCGTCGGCTGGTTTCTCGGCGTCATCATCGCCGTGTCCATCGGTTATGCGGCGCTGATCCTCGGATTCTCGATCGAAGGCTCCGAACTCGCCGCCATACTCGGCTTCGGCATCCTGCGCGGCCTGTTGCGCCGCAAGAGCATCATCGAGAACAACATCGTGCAAACGATCGCGAGCGGCGTTAACGGCGCTTCCTCGGGCATGATGTTCTCGGTGCCGGCCATATTCCTGCTCGGTTACAGCGATCGATTCGATCCGGTCATCCTGACCTTCGGTTGTATTGCGGGCGCGTTTCTCGGTATTGCCTTCATCATCCCCCTGCGCAAACACATGATCGATTTCGAACGCCTGACCTACCCGGGCGGAGTCGCCGTCGCCACGATCCTGAAATCCCCCGGTGCGGGCGTGCGCAAGGCAATCATCCTGCTGGTCGCGGCGCTGGTAAGTGCAACGGTGCACTACGCAACGTTGCAGACAGGTGTCCACGACTGGAATCTCGGCGCCCTGATTGGCATGCCCGAGTTCATGAACGGCATCTGGTACCTGTCATTGATGACGATTGGCGTCGGCTTTATCGCCGGTCGCGGCGGCATCGCTTTCATCATCGGCGGCTTCGTCGCCTACTGGTTCCTGTCCCCCATGCTCTCGGCGACTGGCAGCTTCCCGCTCGACGAAACGGGCCAGGCGATCAGTAACCCTGAATCTCTGCGCCTGATGCTGTATCGCCCGCTGGGCATCGGCATGCTGATCGGCGGAGCCATCATGGGCGTTATTCTTGCCGCACCGCTCATCATGAGCGCGATCAAATCGATGCAAAAAGCGGCGCAGGCCAAGGTCACATCGAATTCCGCCGGCGAGGAAATGCCGATCAAGCTGCTCTACTTCGCTGTCGGTGGCGCTGCGATCCTGCTCGGCGTCATGGCGGTCACCTCGGTCGATTCGATCGGCGTCGGTGGCGGCATCGCGATGGCATTGCTCGGCACATTGTGGATCTGGATGGCCGGCATCATCCTGTCGGAAGCCATCGGCCGTACGAACTGGTCGCCGCTGTCGGGAATGACGCTCGTCGGCATCACTCTGTTGATCGTCGTTACGCAGGCTATCGGCCTCGACCGGGCCGACTCCATCGTTGCAGCGATCATGGTTGGCGCCGCGATGTGTGTCGCCATGTCGCAGGCTACGGACCTGATGCTCGACCTGAAAACAGGTTACCTGGTCGGCGCCACGCCGCGCATGCAGCAGATGGGCCAGTTTATTGGAGCGTGGCTTGGTCCCATAGTCGTCATCTTCGTCATCTTTGCGCTGCATGAAGCCTACGAGCTCGGCAGCGCCAGGCTGCCCGCCCCGCAGGCACAGGCCCTGGCAAGCACGGTCGACGGCATCATGGGCGGCGACGTTCCGGTTGAGAAATACGCGGCGGGTGCCGTGCTGGGTGGCGTATTGTCGGCACTCATGGGCGGTCTCGGCATCACGGTCGGGCTGGGTTTCTACCTGCCGTTCAATATCGTCCTGACCTATTCGCTCGGCACGCTCGGCCGCGAACTGGCGGATCGCTTCAAGGGCAAGGACTGGTCGGATAATGTCGGCATACCGATCGCCGCCGGACTTATTGTCGGCGAGGCGCTGATCGGCGTCGGCAACGCCATAATTGCCGTGTTCGCGGCGGCATAGGGAGGACGCCAAATGAAGAGTATTGCCTACCTGTTACTGATTGCCGGTTTCCTTGGCGGAGCCTACGCCACGGCCCTCGATACGGAAGTCGTTAACTGGACCCTGTTCGCCATCGCCGCCGCGGCAGCCGTCGCGGGCGTGCTGCTCGCAAAACACGCCGATCGTGCCCATGCAACCTCGGGTGCGGTGCTCGAATCCAACCGCAGTGAACTGCTCGAATCGATCGGAAACGTCGTCCGCGATCTCGGCGAGATGACCAATGGTGAACCCCTGAAGGGCGAGCCGTTGCGCCACTGGATCGACGAGAAACTCCGGCCCGACCTGAGGCGTTTTGTCGAAGCACGCGAAAGCATGGTCCACCTGTTCGACCTGCAGACCTATGCCGACATCATGAGCGAATTCGCTGCCGGCGAGCGTTACGTCAACAGGGTCTGGTCGTCCTCTGCGGATGGTTACGATGAGGAAGCGGAAAGATACCTCGAACGCGCAGCGCAACAGTTCAAAGACGCTCAGGAGCAGTTGAACGAAGCCGCGGCCTGATACGGCGCGCAGTAAAGACGTCAGTCGGCAAGCATATAGAACTGCCACAGATCCTTCTGGCTCATTTCCATAAATGGCTTGATGGCCAGCTTGCCTGTCGTGCCGATACTTTTTTCGAGGTACTTGATTTCTTCAAGCTTGGCTTTCGTTACCTCGCCGGTTTTGTTCATGAAACCCTGCTCGCGCATCATCAACAGTCCCTTGGCGCGAATCGACAGTTCCGTATGCAGCCTCAGGTAAGCAAGGAGATCCGCGACGACGAGCCCCTCGAATTTCTCCTTGAGTGAATGCAAATACATGCCGACTTTCGAAGCCGAAAACTCGCCTGAGTTGATCAGCTCCAGCAGCTCCGTGTCGGCGTCGAAGCCCATGCCGAGCCAGTCGGATACGGAACGCTCGCTGCGCTCGAATACAGCGGTCAGCAAAAGCGGCAGCGCAACGAGGATGATCGCGGTGTTGATAAGCGGCGCGAAGAAAAAGTGGTTGTAGATCGAATGTACGACGACGGCAATCGCGAACCCGGGGAACAGCGCCAGTACACGTGCTGTCGGATACTGCCCAAGCAACGCATGCGCAATGATGCCGAATATCGCCGTCGCGCCGCCGTGCATGATCGCGGTACCGAATCCGCGCACGATCCAGGAGCCCATTGGCATATCCGGAAGAATTCGCAGGTAGAACAGGTTTTCAACGATGGCGAAGCCGGCACCGACCGCAAATCCATAAATCGCCGCGTCGACGAGAAAGCCGACGCGATTGTGCCTGATCAGCATCCAGACGATTCCCGCTTTGAAGGCTTCTTCGAACAGCGGGGCAATGTACCGTGTGTAAGGCAGGTACTCGATGCCTACAGTATCCAGGAAAAACAGGCTGACGGGATAGCTGGGCACAACAACGGCGCAACCGGCAACAATTGTGCCGAGCACCCACTTCAGAGGCACGAGTTTGTAGCTGTCGAGATAGACGAGCGCCGCAAGAAAGCAGCAAACGGGCAACAGGCCCAGCAGGGCATGCGTTGCGGGTTGCGGGATCACATTATCTTCAACGAGATCATGAACTCATCGTCGGTGATATCACCGTCCCCATAGCCCTTGGCGTAGCCCGTCGACAACGTCATGTCGAAACGCGACATCAGCGTGAAATGGAAGTCGATCTGGATACCGTAGCTTTCCGACCGGTATTCCAACAGCTGATCGTCGAAGTTAGTGAACAGCACGCTTGCGAAAAGCGCCGGTCTCGCCCACGAGAGATAAAACTTGGGCGTGCCGACCCGATCGAATCGAATCGGTGGCAGGTTCAACTCGAGCATGCTTCGGGCAGCAGTCCGCCCGGGAATGGCATTGAGCTCAAAGCCCGGCATCGCATAATTTTCCCGGTAGCGCTTCACGGCGCCACGATCGACGTAGTTATTACCGAAACCGCCAAAGTAGAAGTTGGCGAACGGGTCATCGGCGTCTCCATCCGCATAACCGGCCGCGGTTCGAACCCAAAGAGACGAATGTCCCCACGGCAAGGCGAAACCGAAATCGAAATTGCCGTAATACTTTGGAATCGTCTCGCCCTCGATATAATTTACCGCCGTACCAAGATTCCAGAGATAACCTTTTTCATCGTCGACGGCGCCCAGTGATCTGCGCACATTCCTGTAACTGAGGTTTGCATAGAATGATGATAGTTTGTCGAATAACACGCCGACGTTTTGATAGCGTGGCAACGCGTCCATGTCCCGATAGTGGTTTATCTGCGCGGACAACGACAGGCTTCGTGGATCATCGGACATCAGCGTCTTTTTGTAGCCTATAAAGTAGCGCTCGCCTTTACGACTCGACTTGGTCGGACCGAACAAATCATAAAAGTCAGCGTAATTCAGGCGCGCACCAAAATGCCAGTTGCCTGCAAACGGAGTGTCTCTGATCGCGGTGTGCCGGTAATCAAAGGCCAGGTTCAGGCGTTCATCAGACGGAAGTTCGCTATCGACGCTGTACGCCGCACCAATGGACAGTTTGTTGAATTGCAAAGGGTCGGACCAGTTCGCTTTCAACCCAACGGACTCGGAGTCCTTGTAGCCAAGCAGCATCGGGTAGATCGACTCGAAGCTCATGCTGCGGACAGGCTCGTATTCGCCCCGCGCTACGATCCGGGACTCGGCCGGCGGACTGTCGTCAGTACCGGCTTGCCAGCTCTGCAGCACCGGGTGTTTCCTGATGACTTCCGTACCAAAGAAATTGATCGGTGCGACGTCCTCGAGCGGCTCCGCCTCGATCCGGGTGGGCAGGAAACCCTGTCCCGTGTAGCGAAATACGATCAGATCTTCATTGTCGATCGGGATCGGGCGGAAAAAGCCGGTTTCAGTATTCGACACGGCCTCGAGATCGCCGCTAGCAAGCTCATAACGAAAAATATTGGACACGCCGGTGAAATACGAGCTGCCGAAGAGATATTGACCATCAGGCGAAAAGACGAAGCTCTCGGGCACCGCCTGGCCGAACTCGAAAGATTGAACAGGCTCGAATTCACCCGCCTGCAATTGGTCGATCCTGAAGACCTTGAGCGTCTGGTTTCCCTGCACGTCGCCGAATGATCCGGACAGCAGCGTACCGTCGGGTGAGATATCGAGGTCGTAGGCGATCTCGCCATAAGGCAAGGTCTGGATCTGCTGCCATTGGTCATACGGGTGCGGGATACGAACGAGGGTCGCATAGCCATTCAGGTGCCGCACACCCCAGATGGAACGGTCCGATTTGTTGAACACGATTTCCCCGATACGCTGATTTTTCATCAGCTCGCGGCGCTTGCCCGTTTTCAGGTCGTAGGCCATCAGGTCGCGCCAGGCGTAGTTGTCGGCCGTGTAAAAGACCGTCTCGGACGCGTCGTCGTAGGCAAGCGACGTCACGCGGTAGAGCATGGGTTTCTTGATGTCGGTCAGGTGCTCGAGCTCACGCCCATCCAGGGAGTACTCTGCGATATGCGCCAACTTGCCTGGAAAGCGCACTGCCGAGATGAGACTGTTGCGTTCCGAATCGTAGAACGTGCGGGATACCGAGCCCAAACCGCCTTCGGTCAGGTCTTCGTGCGGCGTAATTGGGAACTGGCGGACGGTGGCCAGGTTTTTTTCCTGGAACTCATGCTCGAGATCAATCCAGCCCTGCCATGCGTCGTCCAGCGAGATACCAAACACTTCGTCGAAGGCATTCTTGTAATTGCGGTGCCCTCCTTCCGTGCGAACCACCCACTGCGTGAGCTGTTCCGGCGAATAGGTATAAGCGAGATAACTCATGAAGCGCTCGCCGTAGAGGTAGGCATTGGCACCCACCTGGAAATCTGCCTTGACGCCTTCTGCAACGAGGCCCAGCGGGTCGTAAAAATGGGCATCGTCGCGGACCATCGCGCGGAACACCATTTCGTTATAGCCGCCCTGGGACCGGCCCAGGCCCCCGTTCATCCAGGTCTCCTGGAATACGGCAATGCCTTCGTGGAACCAGCGCGGCGCCGAGAAACGCGGCGACGTCAGGTACTGGTATAGCATGGACTCCGGATGCTCGTCCGTCGCCATGACCTTGCCGCCAAAAAACTTGCGGTAGCCCCTGTCCCTGGGCCCGGTCTTGTCGAGCGCAGTAATATGCACGAGTTCGTGGTTCATGAGCTTGTACATACGTTCCGCGGCAGCGGATGTTTCGAACGTAAGTGCGATCGGGGCAATATCGACAGTCACGGCATTCGAAGGCACCGATATTGCCCCACCGTTACCGTAATCCGAGAAGTCGAGCAGGAGGACGGTGGTTTTTTCGGTCGGCTCAAAGCCGAGAATGCTTTTCTGGCGGTCGAGGGAGTCGTGAAAGGTTTGAATGACTCTCGGGACCAGGTAGGTCGTAGTTGGATCGAAATACAGGAGACGCAGTGAGTCCGTTTCCACGGATTGCAGATTTTGCGCAGCAGCCGTACCGCTCAGAACGAAAGCCAGCGCTATGGCTGGCAACAGTCGCGATATTCCTCGCATAGTTCCCCCGTTGTTCTGAAATGCGACGAGGACGCGACTTCACGTCGCGTCCTCGTAAGCAATTTATTTTTTGCTTTTTTCTACCTCACGCTCATCCGTAGCGATTGCGATGCCAGGGCGTTACGGAATGCTTCGGATGCCAGCGCATTGCGAAATGCCGTGTTGTTCAACGCGCTACGGAAGGCCTCATTATTCAGTGCCATCCTGAACGATTCGTTATTCAGCGCATTGCGGAACGCTATGCTGTTGAGCGCCGAACGAAATGCCTCGTTGTTCAAAGCGCCGCGGAACGACTCGTTGTTCAGCGCATTGCGCAGTGCGTCGTTATTCAGCGCATTGCGCAGCGCATCGTTATTCAGCGCCATGCGGAACGATTCATTGTTCAATGCCATCCGGAAGGCTTCGCCATTAAGTGCATTTCGGAATGCTTCGTTATTCAGCGCCATACGCAGAGCTTCAGAATTCAGCGCGTTGCGGAACGCTTCGTTATTCAGCGCCAGCTTGAATGCGTCCGAATTCAATGCCGCCTGGAAAGACTCAGCATTCATCGCATTCTTGAAAGCTTCAGAATTCAATGCATCCTGGAACGCCGCCGAGTTCAGGGCCATACGGAATGCCTGATCGTTCAAGGCCATTCGAAAGATCTCGTTGTTGAGGGCGCTCTTGAATGCCTCCGAATTCAACGCCAACCGAAAGGCCTGGTCATTCAGTGCGTTGCGCAGCGACTCGTTGGACAGCGCCATACGGAATGCTTCCAGGTTCATTGCAGAACGCAAGGCATCGGAATTCAACGCTGCCCGGAATGCCTGGTCGTTTAGCGCACTACGAAAAGCCTGATCGTTTAGCGCCAGACGTAATGCTTCGGAGTTCATTGCATTACGGAACGCCTCGTTGTTCATGGCGTTAGCGAAAGCCTCGTCGCTGACGAGCTGGTTAAACGAGTCCGACTGCAAAACGTCCTGCAACGACTCGTCACCCAATTGAATCGAATCGGCGTCCGGCTGTGCCGCGCGATAGCGCTCTGCCGGGGCCACGGTGCCCGTCAATGCATCACCGGGTGGGTTGGTCAGCCCGAAATAGGTAATCGCACCGCCAATGACTGCCCCAATGATAAATGCGGGGATTGTCTTGTTACCTGTTGCCATCTTCTTTCCTCCTGTGCCCCGGTCCAGGGCCCCCAATATTGACGTCCTTGATAAAAAATACCGCGGCGCGCCAAAAAAGTTGGTTGAATCCGTAAGTTACTGTTCGTAAACGATATCTGCCTCGTGAATCAATTCTCCGCGGGCGTGGAACTGCATGTCGATCCGCGCCGGCCGCCGGCCGGGATTATTCAGGAACACGGCATATCGCCGTTTCCCGTCCATCTGCAGTCTGACGGAACCGGCTTCGGCGGCGACGCTCGTTCCCGAGCTCTCGAGCTGAGCAAAGCCGTTGAACCAGATCGTCTGGTCCGAATAGCTGGCCTGGATTTCGATGGCCTCCTGGGCCGAAAGATCGAAATCCAGGATCATAAGCGACCCGGCCGTACGCAAGGACACGGTGCCGGCCACCTCGTTTTCGCTGATAGCGACCGTGGCCCTTGCAGGCCCGATCCTGTCAATATCCGCAATCGTGCCCACCAGGCCCGTCATGTCATCGAAAGCGCCCGTGGAAATCTGGTTTGAACTGATGACTGCGAGCGACATCACGACGCCGGCCGCAAACGTGCCGACATACCCCAACGCCGACCCGCCGGAAAGCCGTGACAGGAAACCCGGTGACTTGCGCGGTTCCGATTTGGTGGGAGCCATGTTCATGATTACGTGCCTCAAATGTGTCGGCACTTCGACATCTTCCATTTCGTCGAGCGCCGCTGCCAATGCCTCGAACTCGCCGCGCAAGGCCCGCCCTTGCTCGCTTTGGGCGAGAAAGGCATCGAGCTCCGCCTTGTCGTCAGACGAGATCTCGCCGTCGATGTCGGCCTGGATGAGATCGCTGAATTTGGGATCGACTGCCATTAGTGCACCCCGCGCGCCTTGAGGTGATCTTTAAGGAGTTGGCGGGCCGAATAGAGACGGGATTTAACAGTCTTTTCGGGGATATCCAATATTTCACTGATTTCCAGGTAACTGCACCCCAGGACATGCTTCAAAATCACGACCTGACGGTAGTCGGTACTGATTGTCATCAACGCTGCCTGCATGCCTTCACCCAGTTGCTCATTTCCCGCGGCTCGCTCCGGCCCACCAGAATCGTCTGCGATGTTGTCCTCGATAGGATCGAGCCGATTCGCCTTCTTGAGCCAGTTGATCGATTCATTCAACGCGATGCGGTACACCCAGCTGAAGAATCGCCGTTCCGGATCGAACTGATCGAGGTGCTCAAAGACTTTCAAAAAGACCGTCTGCGTTACATCTCGCGCGTCGTCCGGACTGTGAAGCATCCGGTACGCGGCGTTGTAGACGGGTTTTTCGTACCTGACCAGCAGCATTTCGAATGCCTGCCGATCACCCTTGATACACCGCTCCATCAACGTTTTGTCATCTGGCTTATTCATACGTACAGCCGGGTGCGGGAAAAGTTGGTCACGATACCGAGTTTTATTTTGCTTCTATCTCGAATATCGAGGTGAAGCCCGAGTAGCGAAAAATATCATGTATGTGCTTGTTTACATTCACGATTTTTAGCGCCGCTCCGCTCTCGGACAGTCGCTTTTGCGTCTTCAGCAGTATAGCCAAGCCCGCACTGGAAATATATTCCAGGTGCTCGAAATCGACGACCGAGGCCTCCTGCAGCTCGCCGAGAAAAGCCTCTGCCTTGTCGCTCTGCGCGGCATCCAGTCGCCCGCGGCACACGATCGCGCCGCCTTCCCCAAAATCAATCTCAAACATCGTCTTTTCGCGATTCCTTTGTAAACCGTATTCTACTCCTACTGTCTCGGTGGTCGTATGCCAGGGTATCGACCATATGTTGAATCAGGTGCAATCCCAGGCCGCCGGGCTTGCGCTCGGCCAACGACGCCTCGATATCGACATCGCGTTTCTTGCTGACATCGAAATCCTCGGCCTCGAAATCGGTCATCGTAACGGCAACACCGCCGTTGACCGCCTCGATTTCGATGAGAATGTCTTTCTGCCCCGCTGTGTTGTAAGTAACCAGGTTGACGAACAACTCCTCGAGGGCGAGTTGAATCGGGAACCGCACATCGTCGGCTATGTCGTTCGCCTCGAACAGGTCTTCGGCAAACTGGTAGACATCCTTGATGAGGTCAATATTCCTTGCGAAGGATTTCTCCGCCATCAGGGTTTCCTCCTCACGAGCACAATCGTGATGTCATCTTCTTGCGGTGCTGAGCCGCCATGCTCCCGCACGGCTTCGAGTAAGGCCGGCACTATGTCCTTGGCCAGAGCGCCGGGCATTTCGTCGATAACGTCAATCACGCCGCGCTGGCCGAACTGTATGCCGTCCTCGTCCTCATACTCGTAAATCCCGTCGGAAATCAGGCCCAGGATGTCTCCCCGCTCCAGCACGATCGACACGGGGTCGGCCAGGTTTCTTTGTTTCATATAGCCGAGCGGGAACGTCGTCGGTTCGTGCCACATATAGTCACCGCTGGCTGCCTTGAAATGCATGATCGGTCCCTGCCCGGCCGAGTGAAACAGCACGGTATGCGTCCTGGCGTCGAGCAGCCCGAAAAAGGCGGTCACGAAGCGGTCTTCGGGCAGGTCCTCGACGAGCTGGTCGTTCGTGTGCACAAAAACATCGTGCAGGCTGGCCTTGAGGCGCAGGGCCACACGCAGCATCGCGCGCACCTGCGTTGCGCTGAGCGCCGGCCCGATACCGTGCCCGGTCGCATCGCCCATGAGCAGAAACAGGCGATCGTTCTCCAGGGGCACGAAGTCGTAAAGGTCTCCACCCGTCTGGTCGGTCGGCAGGAAGGCGCCCGCAAAGCCGTAGCCGGCGATCTCGGGCATTTCCTTGGGCAAGGTCCCCATTTGCACGTCGCGTGCGACGGTGATCTCGCGATCGAGCTTCTCGGTCTCGATCATCGTCTGGATTATCTTGGCTCGATGCAGCACGACAGCCGCCTGGGCGGCCAGCGCCGAGGCAATGAATTCGTCCTGCTCGTCGAATACGCCATCGTTCTTGTTGAGTATCTGCAGCACACCGATCAGCGAATCTTCGAAACCCACCAGCGGAATCGTCAGCATGCAGCGTGACCGATAGCCGGTCTCTTTGTCGATGGCACGATTGAAGCGTTCGTCGGCGTAGCAATCGGGCACGTTGATGAGCTTGCGCGTCTGCGCGCACTCGCCGACGATACCTTTATCCGAGGGAATACGAATACTGCCGAGCTCGGTCGCGACACGGACAACCAGTTCGTCAGTATCTGCGTCATAGAGGAATACGGTGCCGCGATCGGCATTCAGCACGTTGCGGGCGGCGTCCACGACTTCGCCGAGCATGTTGTCGAGGTCGAACGGAGCGCTCAGCTTGCGCATGACGTCGAGTACCCGTCGTAGTGCCTGCGCCTCGCTGACCCGCCCTGTCATGTTCAGGCCGCTATATGTTCCGTCATGCGCATGCGCACATATTCGATTTCGATATCGGAAATACGCGCAACCATGCGCTCCGCAAGCTCTGGTATTTCAAAATTCGACTTGGCCAGGGCGCGTTCGGTGACGAGCACCTCTGCCTTGACCGCGAGATCTTCACCCAGCTTCGAGGCCGTATTCACCGGGTCACCAAAAAAATCGATATCGCCGATCAGAAGGACACGTCCGTAGTCGATGCCGATCGACAGGTCAATGCGCTCATCGGCCGGATATTTGCGATTCTGGGCGTAAACCGCCGCATTGCAGTCGAACGCGGCCTGGATCGCATCGGCCGTCTTGGCGAAAAACGCATAGGTATTGTCGGCGTCGCACTTGAGCAGCATGCCGCTGTTCGCCTGGACCACCGGTGCGATTGTCTGCCGCGCACGGTGGATCATCTTCAGGTAATGGCACACGCCCATTTTGCGAGACGTGCTCGAAAAGGCGGCCATGTCCGAGATAAAGACCGCGCCCTCGGTACCGAAACGGTCCCAGATCTGGTCGTGGGCGCCTTCGATCTCGGCGGGGTCCCTCAAACGTGCGAAGTCCGCGATGAGCCCGTCAAATTCCTTGTGGCCCGTCAGCGGATGCGGATGCGATGCATCGTCTGCCATGTTCTCCCTTATGCTTTTCTAATATTGTGGCAGTAACAGGCTGAAGTATAACGCAAAAACGACCTAATCCGCTGATTCTCCCGCATCGCATTCGAAGCCGTCGCCCTCGGGCCGGCACATGGCGGGCCAGCCGACCTCGCGCCAGTACTCGACGAGGCCTGCTTCCTCGACAAAAGCTTCGAACTCGGGCGCCGCCCACAAGTTGCCGCAGCTCGTGTGCCAGACGTTGGGCCAGTACCAGAAGGCCCGGAGCTCCTTGTTTTTCTCCCAGAGCTCGAAAAACAGCGGCGTGAGGTGCTCGTAATGGCACGGCGTGATATTGAACCAGTTGATGGTTACGGGAAACTGCGTATAGACGCCCATAGCCGTGTCGATCGCTCTCCGGGCTTCACCCTCATCGGATGGCGGCGTATAGATCTGTCGCAGCTCCTCTTCGAACGGTCTGAACTCTGGAGGCAGTGTCGCCAGCATGCATTCGAGATCCTTGTTGCACTTCGCACGTTCACGGTTCTCGCGCGCAAACTTGGGACTTGTACTGCCCAGTTCCGCCGCGAGATCTTCCAGCTCGACGGCTTCATCGAAGCGCTGCTGATACTGATACACACCCGCCAGGATTCTCAGCGGCTTGGGTGACAGCGGATTCATCGCATAATTTCGCTCGCCGACTTCGACAGCCTTGTCGATCAGTCCCGTCTCCCGGTAGTGGCGCGCCAGGCGCTGGTAGTACTCGTTTCGGTCGGGCTGCATCTCGAGAAACGCTGTCAGTTGCTGGTGGCTGCCTATCCACATATTCGGATGATCGTACTCGTTCGGCAGGATGTGCATGGCCTCGCCCAGCGTCGGACAATCCGCCAGCGCACTTTCGGCAAGCGCCCGCACGCGCGCTCCTCGCGCCGGTTCCGGCATCGCGCGCTGCGGGTCGTAAATGGCCTGATGCATGATCGCCCAGGCGAGCCCGGACTTCGCATCCGCAAACTTCGGATAGGCCTCAACCAGGTCTTCATACACAGAAATAGCATCACGCATTTGCTGCCTGGAGGTCTCGCTTTCCGTGCGAAGCTCGACGTAGTAACGCGCCGTGTAATACTTCTCGAGCGCCGGCGGGTCTGTCGGCATCCAGCAACGATTGGCGGCGACCGTTTTTACCGGAACCACATCCTCACCCGCGCCGAGACGCGCTTCGATTGACGTCGCAATCGCCTCCTGCACCGAGAACAGGTTATCGAGGCTCTCCTCGATCACGGATTCCCACAGCGCGGTACCCGCGTCGTCAAGCAGCCTGAGACTGATACGCATGAGGCTGTCGCGGACCGACACCTCGCCGGACAGCACGTGTGCGACGCTCAGCCGATCCGCGACCGCCATCGATCCCATCCCGGCCAGCACCGGCGAGGTCGCGCTCTCGAAGCCGATCACGTCGATCGATTTCGATTTCATCAGCAGGCTGTTGATCTCGTAGGCCAGTGCGCGCGAGACGCTTTGCTCCAGCGGGTCGCCCGAGTGTTCGAAGGGAAGAATGGCGATGCTCGTCTTCGTGTGGATGACCTGCGGCGCATTGCGGATCGCCCAGGTTCCGGCCGTGACGGCCAGGACAATGATCACCGCGGCGTCGATCGCGACGCGGCTCCTGGTGTACTTCTTCCAGGGATGCTCGACGAACCAGGAAACGATCAGCGTCACCGGGAAAAGCGCAACGCCGGCGACGATCGCCCAGCGAACCGGGTTTTCGACGACGCCGATGTACGGCAGGACAACATCGGCGACCTGTGCGAGCACCCAGAATACGATGATATGCGCAACCGCGGCGCGTACGACGTTGCGCCGCTGCAGCTCCCTGAAGAAGTCGACGATTCCCGACATCTGTAACCCCTTGTTCTTTTTTAATTACACTCCGGCAGCCCTGAAGATGGCTGCAGGAAACAGGCTTCGTCAAACAAGGCGGCAGCTTCTTCCGGCTTGCCGGCCGCTTTGCGACGTTCGCCGATCTTACGGTAGATGAAAGCGGAATTCGGAAACTCCCGCAACAATCCATCCTCATCAATGTCATCCTGGTCCAGCTCGAGCGTGTTCATCATCCGCAGTAACCGGGTATCCGGCCACCCCGGGCAAAGCGTCTCGGCATCGGCCAGGTGTTGCATGGCCAGCTGTTGCGCCACCGGCCGTTGCGGCGGTGGCAACTCGTCGACCGCGTCGAACTTCTGTGCCGCTTGCGTAATCAGCGAATCGCGTTCAGCCAGCGAATTGCAGGCGGCAACCAGGTCCCGTGCGAGCGTAAAGGCCTCCGCCGGCAATGGAAGATTCCCGTAAAACTCCGACTGCACCCTGTTCATGAGCTGAATCTCGTCGTCCGGGTTGTCCTCGAATGTTTCGCCCCAGACCAGGCTGCCATTGCTATCAAAGAGCTGCAGGGTCAGCCTGACGATCGAGCCACCCTGCGCCATCGTGCCCGAAATCCGGTAGTCGGCGTTTTCTACGGGCTCACCAAATTCGAGGACGCGTAATTCCGAGCGCATGGCAAGCACGATGTGCAGGTTTCGCGCAAAGCGGCCCGCCAGCTGTCGGGTGTCCTCGCGCGTATCGGTCGCTTCAATGGCATGAACGGTCACGCTCGGGCGCACGAACGAGGCAAACCATTGCTGCCAGGCGAACAGACCGGCAGCCACCATGATCGCCACGATGATCACGAGGTCGCCGGCTACAGCGAGCGACTTCTTGTCACGCCAGGGCGAATCGAGAAACCAGCTTGCGACGACAACGATCGGGAATCCGATGACGGCGACCAGGATCAGACCGCGCACGAGTTGCTCGCCGATGATCCCCGCGCCGGCGAGCAGGTCGGCGGCCTGTAACGCCACCCAGGCGAGTGCCACATACAACAACGCCGCGCGGATCACGCGGCGTTGCTTCAGTTGTACAAGAAAACTCTCTTCGCTCAACCGTCAGCCAGTCATCAATAATTCAGCGAAAACGCGAGCGTATAGCTACGGCCAAATATATCGTACATGCGCGTATCGGTATTCTTGTCCCAGACGGCATCCGCCATCAATGGTGGTCCGGAATCACCCAGGTTAGCGATCGTCAGCCTGGCCGTGACATGCTCGTTGAATTCCCAGGCCAGCCCGAGGTCGACATAGTTCTTGCGTTCGATCCGCGGAATTACAAGAATCGGATCCGGAAAGCCAAAGTCTGCCGCGCGCAACGGCGCACCATTGTCTGAGCCGCTTATCCATCTCCAGCTCAGGTGTGCACTCAAGTTGCCCGAGGCATAACTGAGACTGGTCGTCACGCGATCCGTCGGAAACGTCATGCCGTCATTTCTAAACGTGCACGGCCATCCATACGTGCCGATGCAGTCGAGCGCAGTACTGAACAGCGTTTGCTGGTACTTTAGTTCGAAAACATGTGTCCAGATTAAATTTACGCCAAAGTCGGCGCCGGTATTGCCGATCGCCAGGGCACCGGGTAACTCTGCCCTGTAACTGAGCTGGGTGTCGATGCCGGACGTCGCTCGCAAACCACGGTTGATATTGTACTGACGAACTTCGATGACATTGAATGAGACTGGATCGCGTTTGATCAGGTCGCAAAACAGATTATTGACGTTCGCAGAGTCAAAGCAGGCATCGACGGCAGACAAACCGCCGATTTCGCCTTCGACCTCGAGATCATAATAATCGATGGATAATTGCAGGTTCGGGATCGATTTGGGCGTGATGACCAAACCAACGGTCAGAGTATCGGCCACTTCCGGCTCCAGGTCCGGGTTACCTCCCCAGATCCATGTCATCGGAAACTGGTACGCGTCGAATACACCGATCTGGTCGGCGGGCAGGCCCGTCGCGATACACTTGTCCACGTTTCCGGAAGCGACAGGATCGGCTGCCGCCGAACAGGGATCTTCGGCGGGATCGCTAAATACAAAGAACCCATCCGCCTCACTTTGTTCCTCGAACGCCTCCCACAGATTCGGCGCACGAACACTGCGCTGGTACATACTCCTGACTCCGACGCTGTTCACGGGCCGCCACTCCACGCCGACTTTCCAGGTCTCGACACCACCGGCGTTGTCGTATTTTGAATACCGGCCGCCGACCTCGAGGCCCAGGTATTGGGCGAAGGCAGCGTCTTCTGCCAGCGGCACGAGGAATTCCGCGAACGCCTCATAGACGCTCTCCTCACCACTAACCGTTGAGGCATAATTTACGCCCATGGCGTCACCCGTAAACAGAAAGTCGTCCGCCTGAAAACTACCGTCATCCTTGCGCCACTCGACGCCGAATGCGGCGTCTACAGTGCCCGCCCAGGTCTCGAATATCTCGCCACGCACAAATGCGCTGGCGAGCACCTGCTCGCGCTTGGTCAAATTTTGCAATGGCTGCAATCGAATGAAGTCGATTGCTTCAGGCGACATATTGCCAAGCCCGAAAATATTGACGGGGACACAACCGTTTGACGGATCGAAACACTGGCCGGTAACCGGATCCACTAGCAGCCCCTGCTGCAGGCGCGAAGCGGAAGCGGTATTGATGGTCAGCTCGACTTCGTCATTCTCCGTGTAAGTGAACCAGACATCGTATTCCCAGTCGCTCGCAAACTCCCCTTTGACGCCGGACACGATGCGCAAATATTCACTGTTGTTTTCGAAGATCCTGGGTCCCAGTTCCTCGAAACGTTTGAAGAAGTTTCCAATAACGATATTGCCGCTGACGGGATACAGGTTGTCAGCAAAAAATTGCTGCGTTGCCGGCGACAGGATCGGGTTGTCCGTATTGATCATGAGCCACTCGCCCGCCGGAATCGGTGCGAGGACTTGCTCGACAGTGCTTTCGGAGTACGAGGCCTCCATATACAGTTCGCTACGAGCGGACAACTCGTAATTCAACAGGAATCCCCCGTTGTACCGCTCGAGCGGAATCTGCAGGAAATTCCACGGCGCCCAGTTGTACGTATCGTCGGGCAGAATCATTTCCCGGGGATCACCGTTGCTGTCAAAGATTGTCCATTGGGGTCCGTTGCCCCAATCGACCTGCGGGTTGTTCAGGACGCCCTCGGGCGCGCGTGCGCTCCCGCCCGTTATCAGTTCATCGCTCCACCAAAAGTCAAATATTGGCGCCGAGGTAAATTCACGCGCATCGGCGTAAGTCTCTTCACGATCATAGTAGCCGCCGAACAAAGTGATATTTCCGCGCCCATTTCTAAAATTGTGACCGTAGGCAGCACTGATGTCGTAGATATAAGAATCGCCCTCCTCCGTCACATAAGCACTGGTATCCAGACTGAGGCCATCGAAATCGTCGCGAATCATGAAATTCACAACCCCGGAGATGGCGTCGGAACCGTAAACGGTCGATGCGCCGCCTGTGATCACCTCGGCACGGTCGATCAACGCCTGCGGCAAATTGTTGACGTCAACGGCGGTTCCGATGCCCGAAGGCGCCAGCCGGCGGCCATTGAGCATGACGAGTGTGCGGTGCGAACCGAGGCCACGAAGATTGAGCTGAGCTGTACCATTTCCCGGATTGTTCGCCGTACGATCGAAATCGGGCATGAACTGCGGCATCTGGTTAAACACGGTTTCGAGCGTCCCCTGCCCCGAAAAATCGAAAGTGTCGCGATCAATCGTCATGATCGGGCTTGGTGCGCTGAAATCGCGCCGCTTGAGCCTGGAGCCCGTAACGATAATCTCTTCGACGCCGGCAGCCGCCTCTTCCTCGGTCAACTCTTCCGCATCCGTAGCCGCTTCCTGAGCCAGTCCCTGCAGGCTGACCAGGACCAGCACAAATCCACAGAGAAAGCTGGGCGTTTTCATTGTCGAGTCTCCATCAATAGGTCAACGAGAACGACAGCGTGTAGGCACGACCATAGATGTCAAACATACTCGGATCCGTATTCCCCGCGAATACGTGACTGGCCATGAACGGCGCGTCCGTGTCGGTCAGGTTGGCGATAACCAGCCGTGCCGCAAGATGGTCATTGAATTGGTATCCGATACCGAGGTCGAGGTAATTCTTGTTCCCGACCTCCGTGATCACATAGTCCTGAACCGGCCAGCCGATAATAGCGTCGCCCTGAGGCTCGGCGATTTTCGTTCCGTCGATCCAGCGCCAGCTCAGGTGCGCCGTCAGATCGCCCGAGGCGTAGCTCAGGTTCGTCGTGACCCTGTCCGCGGGATACGTCTCTGTCCAGCCCGGGCCGCCGAAGTTGCACGGCCAGCCGAAGTAGCCTGCGCATTCGACCGATGTTCCCCAGGGCGTAGCCTGGAACGAACTCTCGTTGAGATGCGTCCAGATAATCGAAAGGTCGAGATCTGCGCCAGCATCGCGAATCGACAGTGAGGATGGCAACTCCGTCCCGTACTTGATCTGCGTATCGACGCCGCTCGTCCGGAGCAGGCCGCGGTTAATCAGGGTTTCACGGATTTCTATGACATTGAACGTCACAGGATCCCGAATGAAGGCATCGCAGAACAGCTGGTTGACATTCGCCGGATCAAAGCACGTTACCTCGGCAACCAAGTTGTCGATGCCTCCGTCGAGCTCCAGCTCGAAATAGTCGATTGCAATCTGCAACTCGGGAACCGAACTCGGCGTGATAACGATGCCCGCCGTCAGCGTGTCCGACTCTTCGGGCTCGAGATCCGGATTACCGCCGGTAACATAGACCATCGGGAACGGTTGCGCTTCGAATATCCCGATCTGGTTGGCCGGCATTCCGGTAGCGACGCATGCGTCGACGTTACCCGATCCGACCGGATCTGCCGAGGCCGAACACGGATCGTCCTCCGGATCCAATACCCACACAGCATCCTCCCGGATTTGTTCGCGGAACAACTCCTGCAGGTTCGGCGCCCGAACGCTGTGCTGTGCCATGCCGCGCAGCCGCAGTGTCGAATTGATCTGCCACTCGAGCCCGGCTTTCCAGGTCGTGACGCCGCCGGCAAACTCGTAGTCCGAATACCTGCCACCGATTTCGAGGCCCAGGTATTCCGCGAACGACGTTTCGCTCGCGAGCGGCAGCAACATCTCGGTGTAGACCTCGATCACAGACTCGGAACCGACCACGGGAGAGTCACCCCGATACCCCAGCGTATCGAATGTGAACAGGTAGTCGTCCGCCGTATAACTGCCATCGTCCTCGCGCCACTCGATACCGAATGCGGCCTGTGCGGTGCCGGCCCAGGTGTCGAAGAGATCGCCGCGCACGTAAGCGCTGACGAGGACCTGTTCGCGCTCCGTAATATTGACCAGCGGCGGCAGCCGAATGAACTCGGCGGCTTCAGCCGACAGGTTGCCCCGGCCAAATATATTGACAGGCACGCAGCCGTTCGACGGGTCCACACACTGACCGGTCACCGGGTCGATAAGCAGGCCCTGCTGGTATCGCGATCGCGACCCGTCGTTGAGCAGCCGGGATTGTTCGTCGCCTTTGGTGTACGTTACCCAGGCGTCAAATTCCCAGTCGCTCCCGATATCGCCCTTGATGCCGGCGACAAAGCGCGTGTATTTCCTGTTCTCCTCGACGATGCGTGGGCCGATTTCTTCGAGTCTGCGCGCCACCCACGCCATGACCAGGCCAGGACCCATCGGAATCGCGTTGTCGGCAAAGAACTGCTGCGTTGTGGGCGTCATGACCGGGTTATCCAGGGTGAACAAGGTGAACCCCCCGGCCGGCACGGGAGCCAGGCGCGCCACCCACTCGTTCTGCGTGTGCGCGGCCTCAACATACAATTCGCTTCGCGCGCCGAGATCGTAGTTAAGAAACAGGCCACCCGTGTACCGGGTCAACGGCGTTTGTATGTAGTTCTCGGGCGCATAGTTGTAACGATCGTCGGGATCGATGAACTCTCTTGGGTTGCCATCCTCCTGGAAAATTGTAAATGCCGGGCCGTTGCCCCAATCCACTGCGGGAAATCCAAACACGCCTTGGGGCGCGCGAATACTTCCGAAAGGCACCAGCTCACCCTCGCCGCAATCGCAGAATTCGGTGTAGGACAATTCGCGCTCGCCCGCGAGCAATGACTCGCGATCATAGTAGCCACCGAACATTGTGATGTTGCCATTCCCGTTTGCGAAATTGTGGCCGTAGCTCGCGGTAAGGTCGTATTCGTTCGAGTCACCCACTCCCGTGGTGTAGCCGCTGATATCCAGCGCAAATCCGTCAAAGTCCTTGCGCGTAATAAAGTTGATCACGCCGGCGACGGCATCCGAGCCGTAGACCGTCGACGCGCCGCCGGTAATAATCTCGACGCGCTCGATCAGTTTCTGCGGCAGGTTGTTGATGTCCACAGCGGTGCCGATACCCGATGCGGCCATGCGGCGCCCGTTGAGCATGACCAGGCTGCGCTGCGAGCCGAAACCCCGCAGGTTGATGCGCGCGGTGCCGTCACCCCCATTGTTGGTCGATCGCGTCAGGTCGGGCATGACCTGCGGCATCTGGTTGAGCACACCCTCGAGCGTCGCCTGGCTCGAGTACTCGAGCGCTTCACGATCGACCGTCGTAATGGGGCTCGGCGCAACGAAGTCCCGCCGCCGCAGCCGCGAGCCGGTGGTGACGATCTCCTCGATGAACGCTTCGGGTGTGACCTCTTCTTCATCGACCTGGGCCGGCGCAGAAGGGCTGAGGAATAACAGTGTGCACGCGGCACACGCGAGAAACGGCCTTATGTTGAACGCGGCCATACGGTTTTCCCCCACTTCGCCGCTGCGTGAGCAGCGACTGCTGTTATTTTCCTAATTGTAGCAGGGGGATAGACGTTTTTTTAGTTACCTTTTGCTCTCGCCCAGCCTGTAATCGACTGTCCTTCGGCAACCAGCTTTTCCAGTAGCGCGGCCGGGGTCCAGTTTTCGGTGCCGAAGCGCTCGCGGAATTCCTCAATACGCGCCAGCACCTTGTCGAGCCCGACGCTGTCGGCGTAATGCATCGGGCCGCCGCGCCAGGCCGGGAAACCATAGCCGTAGATGTAGACAACATCGATGTCGCCGGGCCGCTGCGCGATGCCCTCATCGAGGATTTTCATGCCCTCGTTGGCCAGCGCGTAGACGAGGCGATCGACGATTTCATCGACGTCGATCTGGCGCCGCTCCATCCCGAGTTCGGCAGACGTGCTCTCGATGGTCGCCTGCACGTCATCGTCATTGGACCGCTGCCGCGTTTCCGGATCGTAGTTATAGAATCCGGCGCCGGACTTCTGGCCCAGCCTGCCCATCTCGACGAGCCTGTCCGCCACTCTCCAGGCACGCTGGTCGCCGCGCTGGTCCGCCGGGAGTGCCTGCCGCGCCTTGTAGCCGACATCCAGACCGGCCAGGTCCCCCACACTGATCGGCCCCATGGCCATGCCCCAGTCGACCATCGCGGTGTCGACCTGCTCGGGCGTTGCACCCTCCAGGAGCAGCAGATGCGCTTCGCGAAAATACGGGCCCAGCATGCGATTACCGATAAAGCCGTAGCACACACCGGACATGACGGGGACTTTCCCGATCTTTTTCGCCAGCGCCATGGCGGTTGCGAGCACATCGTCGGCCGTCTTGTCGCCGCGAACGACTTCGAGCAGTTTCATGATGTGAGCCGGGCTGAAGAAATGCATGCCGAGCACGTCCTCTGGCCGTTTCGTCGCCGCAGCGATTGCGTTTACGTCCTGGTAGGACGTATTGGTCGCGAGAATCGCACCCTGCTTACACGCGTCATCCAGCTTTGCGAAAATTTCTTTCTTGAGTACGGGGTCCTCGAACACGGCTTCGATGACGAGATCGACATCGGCAAGAGCCGCGTAATCGGTGGCGCCCGCAATCAGCGAACGGCGTTGCTTCGCCGCGTCCTCGCTCAACTTGCCGCGCTTGACGCTGCCCGCGTAGTTCTTGTCGACAATCGATAATCCGCGTTCGAGCGCTTCGTCGCTGATCTCGATCAGCGTCACGGGAATTCCGGCATTGGCGAAACTCATCGCGATACCGCCGCCCATCGTGCCGCCGCCGATGATGCCGATCGAAGCAATGTCGCGTTGCGGCGTGTTCTTCCCGAGGCCGATGATTTTCGCGGCTTCGCGTTCTGCGAAGAACATGTGGCGCAGACCTGCCGACTGCGAATCCTGCATGGATTCAAGGAACAGTTCGCGCTCCTTCTGCATGCCGTCGGAAAATGGCAACGACACGGCCACTTCGATGGCGTCGACAATGCGCTGCGGCGCATTCTGCTTGCGTGCTTTTTTCGCCAGCGCCCCGCGCCAATGCGTATACACATCCGGATCGACCGCCTCGGCATCGAGTTCGCTGGCGCGGCGGATCGGCGTGCCGTCAGCAAGGAGCCTGCGAATGTAGTCGACCGCGGCTTCCCGCAGATCGCCTGACGCAATCTCGTCCACGAGCCCCAGTGCAGCGGCTTTGGCCGCGGGGATCGGTGCACCACTCGAAATCAGTTCGAGCGATACCTCCACTCCTGCCAGCCTCGGCGTCCTTTGTGTGCCACCGGCACCGGGCAAGAGGCCGAGTTTGACTTCGGGAAAACCGACTTTGCCGCTTTCGTGGATGATGCGGTAATGGCAGCCCAGCGCGACTTCGAAGCCGCCACCGAGGGTCGTACCGTGCAGCGCCGCAACGACGAGTTTTTCGGACGCTTCCAGTTCGTTACATAACTCGGGCAACCAAGGATCCTTGGGCGGCTTGCCAAACTCGGTGATGTCGGCCCCGGCGATAAAGGTGCGCCCGTCACACCAGACCAGGACAGCTTCGGAACAGTCTTCCTGGGCCTCGCGAATGGCATCCCGTATCCCCTGCCGAACGGCATGCGATAACGCGTTGACGGGAGGATTGTCGATCGTGATTACGCCGATGCCGTCGACGATTTGGTAACTAACTGGAGAGGTCATCGGGTTCCTTTATTCTTGCAAGTCGCGCCGCGAGCAGCGCTTAGAGGCCAATTCTGTTAGCATTTTGCCACCATGTACGGCCAGCTCATCGAACAGGCGGAGAAGTATCTTCGCTCACTGTATTCGCAGGATAACTATGCTGCGCAGCTCAAGTGCATGCTGGCGGAGCTGCTGGCGGCCGGTGAAGCAAACGCCAACGATGCCTGCCGTGCCCTGAAGCTCAGCCGCCGCACCTTACAACGGCGCCTGCGTGCTGAAAAGACCAGCTTTCAGAAAGTCCTTCAAGAGGTCCGTGCCGTGCTTGCCGTCAACTATCTCAGTGACGAGCGCCTCGAGGCACTCGAAGTTGCGATGCTGCTCGGTTATTCCAGCATCAGCTCGTTCACAACGGCATTCAAGTCCTGGTACGACATGCCGCCGGTCGAGTATCGCGAGAAGTTCCTGGCACACGCCTGAGCTGGTCTTTTTCCGCCCTTTTTGCGCTATGATGCGCGGCTCGCAAGAGAGGACCAATCATGCGCAAAATGCTGCAGTTTTATATCGACGGGGAATGGGTCGATCCCGTAACCCCCAACCCCTTTGATGTCATCAATCCGGCCACTGAGGAAGTCTGCGGCCGAATCAGTCTCGGCACCGCGGCCGACGTTGATCGGGCCGTCGCGGCGGCGAGAAAAGCGTTTGAGTCGTACTCCCGAACGACGCGCGAAGAGCGCATCGATCTCCTCGAGGCGATCCTGGCCGCATACTCCAACCGCTACAAAGACGTCGCCACTGCGATTATGGAGGAAATGGGTGCACCCTGGACTCTCGCAAAGGGAGCCCAGGCAGGCAGCGGGACGCAACATATCAAGGCTGCGATACGCGCGCTCAAGACGTTCGAATTCGAAGAACACAATCGCGACACGCTGATCATCAGGGAAGCCATCGGCGTCTGCGGCCTGATCACGCCGTGGAACTGGCCGATCAACCAGGTCGCTGTCAAAGTCGCGCCGGCATTGGCCGCGGGTTGCACGATGGTGTTGAAACCCAGCGAGATCGCGCCCTTCGATGCCATGATTTTCGCCGAAGTGCTCGATGCCGCCGGCGTTCCGGCAGGCGTCTTCAACCTGGTCAATGGCGACGGACCCGAGGTCGGCACGGCTATCAGTGGGCATCCGGATGTCGACATGGTGTCGTTCACAGGCTCGACGCGCGCTGGCGTGCTCGTCGCGCAGAATGCCGCGCCGACGGTCAAGCGGGTCGCACAGGAGCTGGGCGGCAAGTCGGCCAACATCCTGCTCGACGACGCCGATTTTGAAAAGGCGGTCGCGGAAGGTGCCGAGGAGTGCTTCGACAACACGGGGCAGTCCTGCAACGCCCCGACTCGCTTGCTCGTGCCGAAAGATCGCATCGACGAAGCGGCTACCATCGCAGCCAGGATCGCTGCATCCACTACGGTCGGCGACCCGCGCGACGAGCATACCAAGATGGGCCCGCTCGTATCGGAGGCGCAATGGAACAAGGTGCAGGGGCTCATTCAGAAAGGTATCGACGAGGGTGCGTCGCTGGTCAGCGGAGGTCCGGGTCGACCCGAAGGGATTGACAGGGGCTACTACGCGAAACCGACCGTATTCGCCAACGTCAGCAACGATATGACGATCGCGCGCGAGGAAATCTTTGGTCCCGTGCTGTCGATTATCGGCTATGAAGATGACGACGATGCCGTGCGCATAGCCAACGACACGCCATACGGATTGTCGGGTTATGTGTCATCGGCAAATCGCGACCGCGCTCGCGCGGTAGCATCGAGGCTGCGCACGGGCATGGTGCATATCAATGGCGCCCATCTCGATTCAATGGCACCCTTCGGCGGCTACAAGCAGTCTGGTAACGGCCGTGAGTGGGGCTCTCACGGCATCGATGAATTTCTCGAGCTCAAATCGGTCTATGGATACGGACAGGATTAAGGAATGAGACGACCGCTAACAATATTATTGTGTGCCGCCGTGATCGGCCTGACGGGCTGCCAGGGGGAAACAGCTTTATCCCAGGCTACCGGTAAAGGGGTCGTGCGTGGCATTAACGCGATCAGCACATCCCCGGAGATCGCCCTCCTGATCGAGGAGCGGCTAGTTACGTCGGTGACATTCGGCACGGTCAGCCCCGGGGTCCAGTACGACGACCTCAGCTATGTCTTCAACTTCGAGGTCGCTATTCCCCGGCTCGTCCCGGACGACCCGAACGACCCGAACAGCCCGACCAGTTGGGTATTGCAGACCGAGCGGGTCGCCAGCCTGCCGCAGGCCATTGTCAAGGACGTCGAATATACCTTCGTGGTCAGCGGCGCATTGGACGCCCCGGCGATTACCGTCTGGGAGCGGCCGCGATCGGAAGTTAGTGAAGGCGACGCCAATTTCGAAATGCAGCTCGGACACGCCAGTCCGGCAACCGGGGCATTCGACGCGTACATTCTCGACCCTGCGACAGCGCCAGCCGTCGGCAACGAAACGGGGAGCCTGAGCTTCGGCGAAATACTCCCGCTGACGAGCCTGGCTGCCGGCGATTACGTGTTGACGCTGACCGCAGTCGGTGACCCTGGAAACGTACTCTACCAGTCCGAAACGCTGACGATCGCGGGTGGCAATGCGATGTTATTCACGATCTTCGATACCGATGCCAATATCAATGGTCCGGCATTGGTGCAGATGGCCAATCTGACGGCAGGCGTAGTGACGCAGCTCCCTGATATCAATTCCCAGGGAACAGTGCGATTCCATCACGCGACAATCAATCTGGGTGCCGCTGACATTTATGCCGATGATCCATTGACCACTCCCGTATGGCCCGATCATGTCTTCCGCGAAATCACTCCCGATATCGATTTGCCCAACGGGCCGCTGCCGATCACCTATACGACCGCGGGCAATATCGGATCGATACTCATTGACACCGACGTGGGCGTGAGCCCGGGCCAGCGCCGGTATATCCTGCTGATCGAGGACTCCACCGGCAATGGCGAGCTCGTCAGCTACGTTCCGCAGTTGCGCTCTGTAGAGACTCAGGCGCGTGTAGCCATCGCGAATACGGCGCAAAGCAATGCGATTATCGACGTCTACATCTTGCCCTCAGGCGAAATACTCGACGACGCGATTCCGTTGTTGAACGGGCTGCTGATCGGCGTTTCGCCGGTCAATATCCCGCTGCTACAGGGCGACTACGATCTCTATATAACCGCGGACGACAACAAGGTGCCGCTGGCCGGACCGATCCCAATCAGTCCGAATTTCGGCGAAGTCTGGCAGGCCATCGTCTACGACAATGCCCTCCCGGACACCGTAGACGTCGTTCTGACCCCTTTGCCCTGACGCCTGGCTCATCGCCGGAGACCGGCGGCACTTGCGATGACTCCGTATAAGGTACTGGTTCTCTGCACGGGCAACTCAGCGCGAAGCATCCTTGGAGAGGTGCTGCTCAATGAAATTGGGCAGGGCAAGTTCGAAGCATACAGCGCGGGCAGCAATCCGGTTGGCCGCGTCGATCCCGGCGCGATCGATAAACTCAGGGCGCAAGGACATGACGTGTCCGGCCTGAGATCAAAATCCTGGGATGAATTCACGGGTAGCGATGCACCGGAGCTGAATCTCGTGATTACCGTTTGCGACAACGCGGCCGGCGAGACCTGCCCCGCCTGGAACGGCGCACCCCTTACACTGCACTGGAGCCTGCCCGATCCTGCAGCGTTCGAGGAAGAAGCGGAGCGGCGCGCAGCCTTCGATGACGTTTACGATGAACTGCGTTCGCGCATCGAGGCGCTGGTGAAATCCTAAAGGGAGCCCTCAGAACGTAGCCATGGGACTGCTACGACGCCGTAGCGGCTTCGATGTAGGCCGCACAGTCGTTTGCGGCATCATCGACGTCTAGTGCCTTGGCGTTGTACATGGCGTGATCGGCGACCGAGATCAAATGCCAGAGTTCCTCGCCATGCTTTGGCATTAAGGAGATGCCGACACTGGCCGTGCATTTAATCTCCTGTCCCTGAATGATGTATGCCTCCTGGGCGGTCTGCACGAGCCTGGCTGCCACGTGCTTCGCGTCTTCAACGCTCACCCCCGGCAGTACGATGGCAAACTCGTCGCCGCCGAGACGCCCGAGGACATCTTCGGGACGCAGGCAGAATTCGAGGCGATGGCCGAAGGCCTTTAGCAATGCATCACCGGCGCGGTGCCCGAAGCGGTCGTTGATGCTTTTGAACTGGTTTAGATCGAGGTAGAGCACAGCGCCCTGTGAGCTGGAGCGTATGCGCTCGCCACCCTCTTTCTCGAATCCACGCCGGTTAAGAACGCCGGTCAATGGATCCCTGAGCGCATCAGCAAGCATTTTGTGCTCGTTTTGCTTGCGCTCTGTGATATCCACGAGCGTTACTGAAAAGTCGTCGCCAACCGGCTCTCCGACAATGCGCAACCAGCGTTCGCCGTCGGCCAGCCCTGCCGCCGTCTCCAGACTGATCGTCGATCGATCGTCGGAAGCCGAATTGAAATGCTCGATGAGTTTTTTCGGTTTGATCTGGGTCAGTTTGTCGAGCGGCATGCCGACCAATGTCCCGGAACCATCACCGAGGAAAGCTTCCGCCGCACGATTTGCAAATATGCAGCGAAAACGGGTACCGGTCTCATCGCGGCCACGCGAAAACCGCAGAATGCCATTCGACGAAGTTTCGATTAGCGTGCGAATCAGCTGTTCGCTTTCAGAAAGTTGCGCCTGTGCATTGCGCCTCTCGGTCACGTCGCGGCAGACAACCACCATTCCAAGGTTTTGCCCCTGACTGCCGGTCAGCGGCTGTACGCTAAGCTCAAATATCGATTCCTGATCGAGTCTCAGGGTCTGCGTGAGGTCGAGGTCACGCGCCTGGTGCAGAATCTTGCGAGCTTCAGGGAAGTCCTGCCACAGGTGTTGGCCTATGAGTTCCTTCTCGCTCGCACCTAGCAATTCTTGCGCACTCTCGTTCGCGCAAACGATGCACTCAAAGGAATCTATGACGATGATGGGATCGCGAACATGATCAAACAAGGTCTGGTACGCGAACGGCCCAAACTCGTAAAAACGGATTTTCAGCGCCACGAAGGCAAACGCCGGCAGCATGAGCAACAGCGTCAGGGCCGTAAAGGGAAAATCGAGCGGGCCAAGACCGAGAACGGTGTTACCGAAACTGACAAGGAATGGAAAGACGGCGCTGACTATCAGAATGAGCACAATCCTCTGATGCGCGACGGCGATCGACGGCAAGCGGCTGAGAAGTGCGACTATGGAGTAACCGGCCAAAACATACATGTACGGAGATAAAACGGCTTTGAACCAGTAGTGCTCGCTGATAGCTGTTACACGAAAACCATCGCCGGTCTCGAAGATCGACCACAACATGTTGTGCATCGAGTTTGTCATGGCAAGCGCCGTGGTCGCGATGGGAATGACACTTAGCACCGCAACGAAAATCGGTCTGGGCGGACCAATCGTGAATTGACGGTATATAAGATAAAACGTCAGTGGCAGGAAACCTGACGCGCCAAATGTCAGTACGCGGCCGACACCGTAGATATTCGATTCAGTGGCATTGTGGGAGAACGCCGCTCCGAGAACGTAGGCACCGAGCAGCGCCAGAAAGAACGAAATGATATTGCTCGAGTATTCGGGAGCCGAGCGAGCGACTCGGAATGCCAACCCGATGTAAATAAGCGCGCCGATAGCAAAAAACGGCCGCAGAAATGCCTCAATAATCTCGAGCATGTAGCAATGCTATCCGGGTGTGGCACGACATAATGCGGCACAGTTCGCAAATTGCTGCGAACATTGGGATTTACCACCCGAAAAACGCTTTGGAAGCGAGGACTTACAGGCCTATGCTGGTGTCCTTGATCAGCGTATCGACAACGGCCTTCAGTGCGTCCTCTTCGTCCGCACCTCCGGCCCGCTCGAGTTCGTATTTCTTGAGCTGGCGGTGCGCGCTCGTTCCCCGCTGCAGAATGTGCAGCAGAGAGTTCACCTCTTCGGTACAGCCCAGGGCCTCGGCGTCCTCGGCAACCAGCGAGAGCATCTCGTTCAGCAGCTCATCGAACGGGACGACGGCACCCTTGGCAAGGTCTATCAGCCCCTCGTCGAAACTGTAGCGCATCGCACGCCAGCGATTCTCGCGAATGAGCATTTGTGTATAGATTCGCCAGCGCTGGTTGTTACGCCGCAGGCGATACAGCATGCGCAGGGTACAGGTGAGCAACGCGGCGAGCGCAACCGTGTCGTCAAGACGCGTGCATACGTCCATGACACGGGTCTCCAGCGTCGGGTAACGGGCGCTGGGACGGATATCCCACCAGATCCTCGTGGAGTCCTCGATCAGGCCCGCATCAATCATGATACCCACGTGCCGCTGATACTCGGCAAAACTCGCAAAACGCTCGGGCAAGCCTGTTCGCGGCAAGGAATCAAAGACCGTCAATCGATAACTCTTGAGTCCGGTATCCCGGCCCTCCCAGAACGGTGACGAGCATGACAGCGCCAGCAGGTGCGGCAGGAAATACGACAGCTGGTTCATGAGGTCGATCCGCAACTCGTTGTCGTCGATACCAACATGCACGTGCATGCCGCAGATGAGCAGGCGCCGCGCCGCGCCCTGCATCTCGACGGTCAGCTGATCGTAACGTTCCTTCGGCGTGTGTTTTTGTTCTGTCCAGCGGCTGAATGGATGTGTCGAACACGCTATTGGCGCAAGGCCGTGTTTGTTGGCCACTTTCTTGACTGCAGAGCGCAATTGCACGAGTTCGTCTCGAACTTCCTGAATGTTGTCGCAGACCCTCGTGCCGATTTCGATCTGCGAACGCAGCAGTTCGGCCGTTACCCGGTTACCGCAAAGCTCCTCACACTCTTTCATGAAGCTTTCCGGCGGATCGATAATGAGCGCGCGCGTTTCCTGATCTACCAGTAGGTATTCTTCTTCGACTCCGATCGTGAACTTTGGTCCGGAGCTGTTCATCGCGTCCCCTTTGCTGCCTGGAACGTTTCGGCTAGGCAGTAATCCTGCCCCGGCTCAGCCCGATCCGTTCCGGTATCGACTCTATAATCTTGCGCATCACGGGCGCGACTTCATCGACGCCGGCCAGATCGTCGATCAGATCCTGACGTACCTCGATGCCGACATGAGGAAGCCCCAACTCCTCCGCGTGATGATCGATCGTGAAGTCCTGCGGCGCCCTCCCCGAGTAGGGCTCGTTATCACCGGTGATATATCCTGCCGTACGGAAGTCATCGATGAATATATCGGATAACCGAGAGTCGGTGTCCCACAGGACGCCCATTTGAACCTCGCGTGAAACGCCATTCAGCACCGGCGTGAAACTGTGGATCGAAATGAAAGCAGGAGGCGGCCCGGCGGCGCGGAGACGTTTCACCTGCTCGTCAATGGCATGGTGATAGGGCCAGTAAATGGCATCGGCCCGCCGGTCTTTGTCGGCCTGTGACAGGTTTCGGTTACCGGGGACGAGAATACCGTCGCCATACTCGAGGAACGCGCCAGGGTCCATTAGCTGGCGGTTGCAGTCGACAACGAGTCGCGAGTACTGCGCGATGACAGCCGTGATACCGAGATCCCTGGCCAGTCTCTCCGTGAGCGAGCCGGCACCGATATCGATGGCGAGATGACAGCGCCTGGCGAACGGGTCGAGCCCCAGTCCATCAAGCACCTTCGGAAATCGACAGCTTGCGTGATCGCACACGAGCATGATCGGCGATTCTGCTAAAGGATTGACAACGTAGAAAGGAGACGGCTCTTCAGCTGAGAGCAGTGGTGTTTCGGGGTGTGGGTCGGGGCCGTCGTGCATCTGTCGAGTTTACCCAATAACTCAACCGATGCCACACATTGTGCTTAGCTCACGCGTGCCGCTGCGATAAACGATGCTCGCTCCAGGGCTCGAATGACGTTACCGATGTCGGGCGAGCGATGTAGTAGCCCTGGGCAAACTCGACGCCCAGGGCGCTGAGCTTCTCGAGAACCTTTTTGGTTTCGACGCGTTCGGCAATTGTCTCTATGCCCATCGCATGCCCGACCTGCGAGATGGCCCTCACCATGCTTTCATCGACTGTGTCGTCGGCAACGTTGCTGATGAACTGGCCGTCGATCTTCAGATAGTCGACCGGCAAATTCTTGAGGTAAGTGAATGACGACAGGCCGCTACCGAAATCGTCCAGCGAGAATTTGCAGCCGAGCTTCTTGAGCGCCTGCATAAAATGCACGACGCGCGCAAGATTCGAAATCGCCGCGGTCTCGGTAATCTCGAAGCATATGGCACCCGCTGGCAGCTGCTGCTTTTCGAGTTGTTCGATAATGTCGGCGAGGAACCGATCCTCACTCAACGACGTACCGGAAAGGTTTATCGCGATCGTGTAACGCGCCTCACCTTTGGCGTCGCGATCGGCGAGTTCGGACAGGGCTTTTCGAATAACCCAGCGATCGAGTGTCGACATGAGATTGTAGCGCTCGGCCGCCGGAATGAACTGGTTCGGGCCGACGAGTTCGCCGTTCTCGTCACGCATGCGCAGCAACAATTCGTAATGGCCGCGTGATTTCCCGGTTTGGTCGTTAATGCCGATAATCGGCTGGTAGTAGAGCTCGAGCCGGTCTTCCTCGACAGCGCTCGATATCCGCGACACCCATTTCATCTCCTCGTGTCGCAGCGATGCATCAGTATCCTTGTAAAGATGAACCTGGTTACGGCCCATGTCTTTGGCCGAATAGCAGGCGACGTCTGCCGAACTCATCAATCCCGCAACGTCGGCGTTTTCCGACGTCACCATGACGACACCGATCGAGCAACGGACGGTCGTGAATGAGTCTTGCCATTGGAAGCGGAAGCCCTCAACGGCCCCGCGAATCGATTCGGCCACCTCGAGCGCACGCTTCTCACTGCAGCGCTCAAGAAGAATGGCGAATTCATCGCCGCCAAGACGCGCGAGCAGGTCCGTCGAACGGATATTGCCGTGCACTATTTCCGACAGCTGGCGCAGCAACGCATCGCCGGCCGTGTGGCCAAACGTATCGTTGATAACCTTGAACTGATCGAGATCAAGATACAGCAGCGCGTGCGTTGCATCCCGGTCGCCACGAATTGCATCCAAGGCATTGACGAGGCGGTTTTCGAATTCACGCCGGTTTACCAGCCCCGTCAGGGTATCGTGCGATGCCTGGTAGCTGAGCTGCCGGAACAGCCGCGTTTCCTTGCTGACGTCATGGAACACCATGACCGATCCGATAATGTTGCCGATGCGGTCACGGATAGGTGCCGCGGAGTCCTGGATCGGCACCTCGTCCGAGTTCTTCGCGATCAGGATCGAATGTTCTTCCAGCGTAATGACCCGGCCTTCCTTCAGGCAACGCATCACCGGATTATCGACAGTCGCACGCGTATGCTCGTTGATTATGGTCATTATCTCCGTCACCGGCTTGCCTTGTGCGCTGCGTATATCCCAGCCAGTCAGATCCTGAGCCACCGGATTGATGTAATCGATAAGACCATCTGCATCCGTCGTTATTACGCCGTCACCGATCGATTGCAGCGTCACCTGCGCCCTCTCCTTCTCTTCGAAGATGCGGGTCTCTGCACGCTTACGATCCGTAATGTCTGTAATCGTGCCTTCGTGGGCGATGATGTTGCCATCGTCGTCATAAACGGCACGCGCGTTTTCGAGCACGACTATTTCACGGCCATCCTTGCGGCGCAGCCGGTATTCGAAGTTCTTGACGATGCCTTCGGCTTCCAGGCGCGCGAATACACGTTCGCGGTCAATGGGGTTCACATAGAGCATCGGCGTACGGCCGGCTGCCTTGAGTTCCTCAGTGCTCTCATAGCCCAGCATTTCGACCAATGCGGGGTTGGCGGCGATCAGGTCGCCATCGCGCGATGCGATGTAGACACCGTCGACGACATTCTCGAACAGTCCGCGATAGCGCATTTCGGAGTTGCGCAGCCGTGACTCGTCGAGTTGGCGCTTGATGGCAATTCCCGTTAACCGAGCCATACGGTGCAGCTTGTCCAGTTCTTCCGTCGTCGGTGCCCGAGCCCTGTCGACGTAGATATCGAGCGTTCCGATTACCCTGTTTGCCGATCCGCGAACGATGAACGACCACGCCGCGGCGATTTGGTGCTCGCCGGCGACCTTGCGATAGTCCTTCCACGACTCGTCGGCAGCAATGTCGTTGCAAAACCGATCCTCGCCGGCATGCACGGCCGAACCACAGGTGACCCCGTCTTCGCGAACCTGGATTGCATCGAGGAACAATTTGAACGGGTCCGGCAGGCTCGGCGCCTGGGCAATCATTACTGTGTTAGTGCGGTTGTCGAGCTGCATAACAGCGGCGCGGAAATCGTCGCTGATTTTCTCGCTGCATCTGCAAATCGCACGCAAGGTCCGATCGTACGGCGTGCTTGCGGCAATCATTTCGAGAATCTTGTTCTGGGCATACGCCAGCGTTTCGTCTTTCTTGCGCGCCGAAATATCCGTGATCGAGCCGCGGACCAGCTTGCGATCTCCACTGGGCAAGCGGCTGAGGCGTACTTCGCACGGAATTTCGTCACCCGACGAGTCCTGATGCATCCATTCGAATGCAAGATGTTCCCCACTGAGCGCACGCTCGATGTAGCCGCGGGCAATACCGAACGACGGTGTGCCATCCGGCTGAGTCTCCGGGCTCACGCCGTCGGGACCTATCTTCAGCAGGCGCTTGCGCGACAGGTTGAAAAGTTCGCAGGCCTTGTCATTCGCGTCGACGAATCTCCCCTCATCGACATCAAATACGACGATGGCTTCGGGCGCGTTTTCGATCAGAGCGCGATACCGCTCTTCATTCTCTCGAAGAGCCTTCTCGGCTTTTTGACGCCCGGTAACGTCGCGCAAGCTGATGACGTATATGTGCCCGTCGCCGGCCGTCAGGCGGCTTGCGCTTATTTCGGCGACGAATTTCTCGCCGTTTGCGCGCATGGCGTCTACGGGCCCGCCTTCGACGCGCGGTTTCGTTTCGTCGAGATTCGACATGAACGGCCCGAGGAATTTTTCGATCGATCTACCTTTCGCCGCGGGCAGAACGTGCTCGAGCTTCGAACCGATGAGCTGGTCTTTTGTCAGGCCGAAGAAGAAGGAACAGATCTTGTTGCAGTTGCTGACGATGCCGCTTTCGGTAACCGAGAGCAACGCGTCTGTAACGCTGTCGAAAATTGCCTCGAGTGGCGTAGTGGTGGTCAGCGACTGTGTGATCGTCGCCTCCATCTTGTCGTAGTGCTGATCGATCAGCTGCAACAACTCCAGGAAGTCGGGATTTTCCGTCCCCGACGACTGGGTCGCTTTCCGGATTTTTTCGCGTATGTCCTTGTGCATCGATCGACCGGCGCAGTCCTTCGGCAGCCTCGTAACTTTAGGCATCCGGTGACAACTGATCTGTGATGCAAATCCAGTTTTGAAAAAAATATTGGGAAATTTTTCCCTTTTTAACTCAGAGAGTTATGGCAAAAACCTGATGTGCCTTGACGTTACCGCCGATCGCCTGTTTCCGACTGAACATAAGGCGGTGACAGCCATTCCAATCTGGCCGAATCGGCGGGCGAGACGTTAGTCGCCTTCAAGAATCCGGATCTGCTCGCCGTTCTCGTCGGTTGCGAGTTCGCCGCTCTCTTCGATCGTGCGCGTCGCTGCGCCGCCGACCTGGATGGGTATGGCCTGTGCGGTCGACAAGGTCCCGGTATCCGTACTGACCTCGGCCGTGACGTTGAGGTACAGGCGGCCCTCGCGAAGCGGAATGACGCGAACCTGCTGCCGGCTCGACGGCTCGTCTGCCGGAGCCGCAGCCATCGTCACCTTTTCGGCCTGCGATTCGGGAAACTGCATTGCCGTCGCATCGGTGATGCGGTAGTCGATGCTGATCTCGCCCTGGCCGATCGTGGACTTGAGGTAGAGGTCTATCGCAACGGGCTGTCCGACGATTGGCGTGCCGATGATCTTGTAGTCGATCTGCACCGGCCCCTGCGGCTTGATGGTTGTCGCGACGGCATGCTCCTTTTCGGGTGCCTCGACTTCGCCGCCGCCGCACGCGGCCGTAATCAGGAAGGTCAGTGCAAGCAAAAATGTCGGTTTCATCATGGTCGTCGGTTTCATTGGTTTATGGCGTCGGCGTAAATGATACGTCGAAACAGATTCGGGTCGGAAAATCGGTGTTGGCTTCATCGTCTTCGAAGCGCCATTCCTCCAGCCAGACGATGTACGTGCTGCCCGCCTGCAGGTTCGGTGTTCGGAATGTTTCTGAATTTTCGTCGGGGCTCGTTCCCGACGTAATGAAATTCGGGCCGAAAAAGATATACATGTCCGGATCGGACTGGTCCCGGTCATCCGGGTCCGGCGTTGCCGGCGTCGGCGTCGTGGTCACCATGCTGACGTCGTACTGGTCTGTTGTCGGAATCGTCAGGCGCAGGTAGCGATCCTCCGCCAGTTTGTTGCCAAACCGATCGGCCGGCGGATCGAGTTCGCTGTTCACGCAGATATTCAACACCGAGCCGTCGGCGACGTAATCGGTATACAGCGGAAAAACGTCCTGCGTGACACCACCGTCGTTGGTTTCGTTCGTCGCCCAGATATCGAGGTCTGCCCCCGATACGACGTTGTAGCGATCGAGCTGGGAATTGACAAGCGCCTGCCCGGTGGCATCGACGAGATTGCGAATCTCGGTCGCGAACGTAAACAAGGTGGTAAACGCGGCGGTATTTGCCTGCGGGCCGGTCATCGTGCTGTAGATAGGATCCCAGCCAATCGAACCATTGTCCGTGCCGTCGTCGTTCGTGTCCCAGAGATCGTAAATGAAGGTGGCGACATTCCATTCGTTAAACCAGCCCGGGACGCCCGGAAACTGGGACTCGGTATTCAGGCCGAAGCCCGATGCCTGGCCAACCACACCCGTATCGCAATACAGCGGGTTATCCGTGATCATCGCAGCCAGTGCCGAGGCCCAGCCCTCGCCGAACGCAAGGCGCGCATCCAGACTCTCGCCTATCCTGTGCGGCCCGCCAACAGAATCGGAGCGGGAGAATACATCTTCGAAATAGTGTCCCCACTCGTGCAGCACGACGTGGTCGTCGAATTCCTCGGTGTCGCTCGACGCTTCGCCCAGGAGGAACAGCTGCCGCACAGTACCCCGATAAAACGACGCGCCAAGCTCGCCAAGGTCGATGTTGCCGCGGGAATTGACGGTGTTGTTGACACTCCAGAATACATCCAGCGGCGGGAAGTCGGCATTGGGATCGGCCGCCTCGATAAAACGGATCGCCGAGTACATCTGGTCGAGAATCGAGAACGGCGCCGCAGCGCGGTTGCCCGTGTAACTCGCTCCGTCCCAACCGGTCGTCGCGGTCCGGTTCACCACGTTGACAGCAGTAAACCCGGAGTCGAACGGCGCCCATTGCACGACGTAAAGCGGACGACTGCCGAGGGGTGGCGGCGATCCGCTGTCGTCATAATTATCGCGAACCTCGACGTCCCAGGTCGATGCGCCCGTCGTCTTCTTGAGCTCGGCACGAACACGCAGCTGAACCATCGTGTTCGACGGCACGCCCGTAAAAGTGTAGTCGCCGAGGTCGTCGGACTCGGTCGTGCCGATCACTGCCTGGGACACTGAATCGATCAGCTGAACCGGCGCGCCGCGGATCGGCCGCACATCAATGTTGTTGAAGTCGAGGCCGCGGCAGGTCGGGAACGGCTGCACGAACTCGTAACTGACTGTCCCGGTGATGGTCACGAAGGGCGGCGCCTCCGTGACGCTGACGTCGACGGTGTCGGTCGTCGACGCCGTGCCGTCGTCAACCGTCAACTCGAACGTCAGGACTTCGATAACGCCCGTGGCCACGTCCGGAGAAGTAAATGTCGGCGATGCCGTGTCCGCGCCGTTCAACGCGACGCCGGGGCCCGCAACCTGGATCCAGGAGTAGGCAAGCGTATCCCCGTCCGCGTCGCTGCCGGAACCGCTCAGGGTAACGGCGCTGAGTTCCCCGACACTCTGGTCGGCGCCCGCATCCGCGACCGGCAGCTGGTTGGCCCCGTTGACGGTGACATCGACCGAATCCGTGTCGCTCAGGCTGCCGTCGGAGACGGTCAGTTGAAACGTGAGCACCTCCGAAACGCCGGCGTCGAGATTCGGTGCCGTGAAGCCCGTCTGCGCGGTACTGCTGCTCGACAGGGCAACGTTCGTTCCCGCCGTCTGCGTCCATGAATAGCTGACCGACGTACCGTCAGGATCCGTACCGCTGCCCAACAGTTGCACCGCAGCAAATTCATCCACGGTCTGATCGGCGCCGGCATTCGCCGTCGGCGCCCGGTTACCGGTCGCAGGATTGTTCTGCGTCTTGCTGCCCCCACCACACGCCGCGATGGTCACGGCGACGGTGAGCAACAGGGCCCGACGGCCCGGCGCTGAAATCGTCAAATCCGTTGTCCTGTGTGCCCCCACGAACTACCCCATTCTCACATGTTTGTGCGATGCAGGTCCAAATTCCACCTGCGAGTATTGTTAAACTCTCGTGTTGGATCGAGCGCAGGGGTCACAGTTCCTGCTTTTGATGGATTGTTTATGGAAAACGGCAAAATCCTGGTCACCGGCGGCGCCGGATACATCGGCAGTCACGTCGTCAAACAGCTTGGCGATGCCGGCGAAAACGTGGTCACCCTGGACAATCTCAGCACGGGCTTCGAGGCTGCGGTCACGCACGGCGAGCTGGTCGTTGGCGACACCGGAGACCGGGCGCTGCTCGAGCGAATTTTTGCCGAACACGACATCGACACGGTCATGCACTTCGCCGCGCACACGATCGTGCCGGAATCCGTCGCCGACCCGCTGAAATATTACGGCAACAACACCGCGAACAGCCGCACGCTCCTCGACGTCTCGAACCGGAATGGCGTGAAGCACTTCGTGTTTTCTTCGACAGCGGCCGTTTACGGCATTCCGCCGGGCGGCAAGGCCTCGGAGGCCACGCCGACGAACCCGATCAACCCGTATGGCAGCTCCAAGCTGATGACCGAGTGGATGCTAAGGGACCTCGCCAGGGCGGGCGGACCGAGCTACGTTTCGCTGCGCTACTTCAACGTGGCCGGCTGCGAGCCGACCGGCACGATCGGACAGTCGACGCCCAATGCGACCTTGCTCGTCAAGGTGGCCTGCGAAGCCGCCGTCGGGAGCCGGCCCGGCGTCAAAATCTTCGGCACGGACTACGACACGCCGGACGGCACGGGCGTCAGGGACTATATCCATGTCGAGGATCTCGCTACTGCGCATCTCGATGCCCTGGCCTACCTGCGCAAGGGCGGAAAGTCGACGACCCTCAACTGCGGCTATGGCCACGGCTACAGCGTGCGCGAGGTACTCGCAGCCGTTGAAAAAGCCAACGGCCAACCGCTCGACATTTCCGAAGAGCCCCGCCGCGCCGGCGATCCGGACATTCTCGTCGCGGAGGCAAGGAAGATCCGCAGCATCCTCGGCTGGAAACCGAAGTTCGACGATCTGGACACCATCGTGAAAACGAGCCTCGCCTGGGAGCGCAAGGTCGCCGATCAGGATGCGGGGGCGTACTGGGCAGCCTGATGAGACTCTGGCGTCCACGTTCGCTGAATAGCCTGATTCTCGTCGGCTTCGGGCTCGTCGGCCTGCCGTTGCTCGTCGCGGTCATCTGGGCCCTGATCAACCTCGACCGCCTTGCCGAACAGAGTGAAACGCTCGTATTCACGGGTGTCGCTGCAGCCGAGAATAACCGGCTGCTCGTAGAACAGGTCGGCGCACTGGAACGCTCGGCGCGCCAGTACCAGGTCCTCGGCAACGAGGAAATGCTGCAGCTGATGCGCCAGGATCTGACTTCGGTTCGCGCCCGCCTGAGGACGATGGCGCCGCTGACCGAGCAGGCCGGCACCCAGCTGCTTGCCGCTTCGATCGGCTCGCGCGCCGGACGTATCGTGGCCGACCTGTCTGCCGAAAACGTCAGCGATGAAGCTGCGAGGGCCGCGCTGGCAGAGTTTTCGAGGGTGCGCCAACAGGTAACCGAACTCACGGCAACGCTGTCGACTTACGTGGACACCGAACTCAAGAACCTGCAGGACAATACGCGCAGGGCGCAGCAGATTTCGGCCTGGCAGGTCGCGGCGCTGGTACCGGGCACGCTCATCCTGGTGGTGTTCTTCATCGTGCTGGTTGCCAAACCCATCCGCCAGCTCGATTCCGCCATCAGCCAGCTCGGCAAGAGCGGCTTCGCCAGACCCATCGAAGTTTCGGGTCCGACCGACCTGAAGCGGCTGGGGCAGCAACTCGAGTGGCTGCGCGTGCGCCTGCTCGAGCTTGCACAGGAGAAGAACAAATTCCTCCGGCACATGTCGCACGAACTCAAGACGCCGCTGGCAAATATTCGCGAAGGAACCGAGTTGCTGCTCGACGGCACCGTCGGCGAACTCGAAAAGCCGCAGCGCGAGGTCACCGATATCCTGCGTATGAACGGGCTAAAACTGCAGCAGCTCATCGAAAACCTGTTGAGCTTCTCCGCCTGGCAAACGAAGAGCGAGGTGCTTACTCTGAGTGACTTCCCGATCCGGCAGCTCGTTGTCTCGGTGGCCAAGGCACAGCGACTGGCGCTGAAAGCCGCGCATATACAGCTAAAGCTCGAAATCGAGGACATAATTGTGAACGCGGATCGCGACAAGATCCGCACTGTCATCGATAATCTGCTGTCGAACGCGGTCAAGTTCACGCCCAAAGGCGGCTATATCACGATCCGTGCCAGCCGGACGCCATCGAGCTTCGTGCTCGAGTTTGGCGATACCGGTCCGGGCATCCCCGATGAGGAGAGCCCGAGGATATTCGAGGCGTTTTTCCAGGGGCGCCGCGAACAGGGAGGCCAGGTTGCCGGAACGGGAATCGGCCTCTCGGTTGTACTGGAGTGTATACAGGCGCACGATGGCTCTGTAGAACTGGTGGACTCGGGGGAATTCACGGGCGCGCATTTCCGGATCGACATTCCGCAAAAGCGTGCGATCGCAGAACAGAAACTGGCGGCAAATGCGTAATAACGGACGGACAAGCAGGATACGACCCATCGCGGCCGCAGCGATTGCGATTGCCGTGCTGACCGGCTGCGCGCAGACCAAAGAGTTCGTATCCGGCTTTCGCAAGTCTCCGCCTGCCTCCGGTGACGCGGGCATACTCGGTGCCCCCGAAGCCGACCAGTACCTGCAGGAGCTGCAGGACCTTGCATCGGGCGACCCGGCGACACAGGCGGAGATATACGCCGACGCCCACTCGGGCGCCACATTGACACCGGGACCGCAGACCAATCTTCGTTACGCGCTGGTGCTCGCGACGCCCGGTCACCCTGAAACAGACTTCGACGAAGCACAGTCGATGCTGCGCGAAATCCTGACGCGGCCGGAATTGATGACGCGGGGGGAGATCGCCCTCGCAACGATTCACCTGAAGTCGGCCGAACAGATGATCGTCCTCGATTCGGAGGCGCGTCGGCTCAGGGCATCGACGTCGCGCGCGGCACAATCTCGCGAGGACGCGACCAACCGGCGCCTTGCCAGTGTCGAGGCGGAAAATCGCCGCTTGCGCGACGAACTCGAGGATGCGCTCGAGAAACTCGAGGCGATCCAGTCAATCGAGCGCTCGATCAGGGAACAGGATGATCAATGATGTCACGGCGTGCATCGCCTGGCCGCTGTTCGCAATTCCTTGCCCCATCAGTGAATTGAACTTAATCTAGCGCTCATGCCCGCTGTCCAGGCTCATTCCAAAGGCAAGATCCTCCTCGTCGACGACGACCCGGGTCTGCTGCGCCTGTTGTCCATTCGCCTGCGCGCCGAAGGTTATGACGTCGAGGCCGTCGAGAGCGCGCACAAGGCATTGGCGACGCTGAACCGCTTCAGCCCGGATCTCGTCATTACCGACCTGCGTATGGACAAGATGGACGGCATCGGCCTTCTCAAGGAACTGCAGACGCGCTCGCCCGGCCTGCGCGTCGTGATCATCACGGCGCACGGCACGATTCCGGACGCCGTCGTCGCAACGCAAAGCGGTGCATTCGGCTTCCTGACCAAGCCGATCGACAAGGACGAACTCAAGGTGACGGTCGAAAAGGCGCTCAAGGTGTCCGGCTCGGCCGAAATCGAGGAAGGCTGGGCGTCCAAAATCATCACGCGTAACCAGGGCATGAAGGAAGTGCTGCAACAGGCCAAGATGGTGGCGGCGACCGACGCCCGCGTGCTGATCACGGGCGAGAGCGGCACGGGCAAGGAGCTGCTCGCGAGGGCGATCCACAATGCGAGCCCGCGGCACAACAAACCATTCGTGGCCATCAACTGTTCGGCGATGGCGGAGAATCTCCTCGAGTCCGAACTGTTCGGTCACGAGAAAGGTGCGTTCACGGGGGCGACGCGCCAGCACAAGGGTCTGTTCCAGTCGGCCGAGGGCGGCACTTTGCTCCTCGACGAGATCGGCGACATGCCGATGCGTCTGCAGGTGAAACTGCTGCGCGTGCTGCAGGAAAACCAGGTGCGGCCCGTCGGCAGCACTGATGCGATCTCTGTCGACGTTCGGGTCATCTCGGCGACCCATCGCGACTTGCAGGAGCTGCTGCGCGAAGGTCATTTCCGGGAAGATCTTTATTACCGGCTTAATGTCGTCAACATCAAGCTTCCCACTCTCGATGAGCGGCGCGAGGACATCCCGCTGCTCGTGGCGAACTTTCTGCAGAGCATCGCTCGCGAGGCGGGTCAGGAGCGCAAGGTGTATGCGCCCGAAGCGGTGGAGATGCTCGTCACGGCCGAATGGCCCGGCAATATCCG